>ORJL010430386.1_pt1 | contig 244275 bp, 200 predicted proteins | sample 1779941 | NCBI WGS metagenome assembly ORJL01 (sample SAMEA104232317, study PRJEB22302) | groundwater metagenome | biome: forest; feature: aquifer; material: groundwater | place: USA | collected 2011-08-07 | depth 5.8 m | reverse complement strand
GCGTGCCTGGCACACGTTGGATGTGAGCGCCGGGGTCGATGTTGACGCGCTGAAACGAATGTAGCAGCGTGTTCACAAACCGTCTTCGTCTTGCAGGATCGGCCGCCGATCAGCCACTGAGGCATTGGTCGGCGGCCGATTCGGCTGTCCGAAAGCCGATAAGGGATTTCTGTCACCAACACTGGCAGCGGATGGGGACGCCTATACCATAGTCTGGTTTGACCACATTGACGCAGGTCTTGGGTTGGCCGGGGTGAATCTCAACGGCGTGTCCAACCCCGTCGGCTAATGCGCCTGCAGTTGGTTGAAAAGGAATGCGGTCAATGAGCCTCAACAACATCGAGAAGTTCAAGGAGAAAATCAGCAGAGGGCAGACCTGTGTGGGAGTTGCCATTTCCTTCGCCGATCCGGCGGTCAGCGAACTGTTCGGGGACGCCGGCTATGACTTCACCTGGATTGACATGGAGCACTGTCCGATTGACCCCCATATGGCCTTGGGGCATGTTATGGCCGTTCGCGGAACCGACACGGCCCCTTTCATCCGCGTCCCGTGGAATGATCCCGTGCTCATTAAACCCCTCCTGGAGTTCGAGCCGGCTGGTATCATCGTCCCCCTGATTCGCACGGCGGAAGAAGCCACGCTGGCTGTTGAAGCATGTAAGTACCCGCCGAAAGGCCGCCGGGGCTTTGGGCCCAGGCGCGGCGTCAAGTTCGGCGGCTTGGACACAAGAGCGTACATTGAGGAGGCGGATAGCCGCACACTCGTTATCGTTCAGATCGAGCACATTGACGCCGTTCGCCACATCGAAAGCATTCTCGCTGTACCGGGCCTGGACGCCGTATGCATTCGACCCTTACGTCAAAACCGACTCGAAACAAGAGCTGTATGGGGCAACGCTGTGCGATCTCCCCATGCTTCTCCGTGAGTCCGATTTTGTCTCTCTTCACGCCCGGTTGACGGAGGGGACCAAAGGGCTTCTCGACCGGCAGGCGTTGCGCCTGATGAAGGAATCCGCTTATCTGATCAACACCGCCAGGTCTGAACTGGTGCAGGAGGGGGCCTTGCGCGAGGCCCTTGAGCAGCGTTGGATAGCCGGCGCCGCTCTGGATGTGTTCTATCGCGAACCTCCGCCGCCGGACGACTGGATTCTGGCTCTCGACAACGTGACGTTGTCGCCCTTCATTATCACTCGCACGGCGGCCAGAGCATTCAGAGCGCCGTTGAGGAGATCAAGACCACGGGGGGCAGGGTAGAGGCTTTCCAGGCGGACTTCACCGATGTTGCTCAAGCCAAGGGCTTGGCTGGTGAGGCCATCGCTTTTCTGGGTGGCTTGGACGTCCTCGTTAATAACGCCGGTACGACCATGAATCGTCCCTTTGAGAAAGTGACGGTGGAACAATACGATACGATCTACAACGTGAACGTCCGGTCCATGTTCTTCGTAACCCAGGCGGCCCTGCCTGCTTTGACGACGCGGCACAACGGCGTCATCATTAACATGGCATCCAACCACGCTTTCTCGGGGATAATTGAGCACACGGTCTATGCAGGCACAAAGGGAGCCATTGTGGCCTTCACTCGAACCTTGGCTCTTGAACTGGCATCGAAAGGAGTCCGTGTCAATGCGATTGCCCCGGGCGCGGTCCTCGTGGAGAACCATTGGAAGGTCTTCGGCGAAAGTTTCGACCCGAAGGCTGCCGGGAAGATGAACCCCGCGGGATTCATCGGTGATCCCAGAGATATCGGCCGTCTCTGCATCTTTCTTGCCAGCGATGAATCTCGATATATCATGGGTCAGACGATCCTTTGCGACGGAGGACTCTCCACAATCATGCCTTCAAGGGAGGATTTCCGCGCTCCGCTGCGTGAGCAGTTTGGCAAAGGCTATGTCCCCGGACTCTAACAAGAGACGCCGACGTCTTCGATGTGTCGCCATCGAATAACCTGGAGTTGGCCTGTGGCTTCCCTGGGAGAGGATGAATGACGTTCGACATCAGAGAAGTTCGGGCGCGCCGGCCCGCTTCGGGAAAGGTACTGGTCTATTGGCTGGGGGGAGCAGGGTTCCTCTTCCATTGTGCAGGGGGCGAGGTGATCTGCGTTGACCCTTATCTCAGCGACGCAGTTGAACAGACCTACTGCGGATTTCGGCGCTTGAGCCTGGCGCCGGTAACGGCGAATGAACTTGTTTTTGACCTGCTGCTCCTGACTCACGATCACGGTGACCATCTCGACGTGGGCAGCGTGGAGACTCTGACGCGGACCAATCCGAATTGCCGGGTTCTGGCTCCGAAGCCCTGCGCAGAGTTCCTTCGTGACCATCACATAGCGTATGAGTTAGTGGCTCCCGGCGTCATGTCCAGCATAGGAAGTGTCACCATAGAAACCGTGGCCGCGGACCACGGGGAGCTGTGTCCTGGCGCTGTGGGATTCATGCTGACTGTTTCGGGAAGGCAATTGTATTTCACCGGCGACACCGCCTACAACAAGGAGATGATGGCCGAGATGATTGCGGCCCGGCCGGAAATCCTCATACCCTGCATCAATGGCGCCTATGGCAACTTGAGCGAAAGGGAGGCGGCCGCATTGGCCGGAGAGTGCGGCGCCAGAGTGGTGATTCCTTCCCATTTCGGTCTCTTCCGTGAGCACGGAGGATGTCCACGGCGATTCTGGGAAGCGTTGCGGGGCGAGGCGCCGGCTGCACGATTATTGGTGCTCACCCCGGGACGCGGAGTAGAAATCTAGGAGTCCGTCCAAGAAGTGCCTTTGGGCACGTTCAACGCAATGCGCGTGTCCATGAGTCGTACGAGCGTGACGCGAGGAGATAAGAGTCGTGAAAAAGGCCACGTGGGACTACGCGCAGGGCCGGACAAATCAGTTCGAGCAGGACGTTGAGAACCTGATCCGGTGTGGGGTCGGAACGGTTTTGGTCAACAGTCCGGATGAGGAGACCACGCCGTCATTCCAGCGGATGCGTGGACAAGGAGATCGTCACGTTCGAGGTGAAACGCCTGACCGACAAGGAAGGGCCCGGGTAGAACGAGCACTCGTTCGGGATCCCCCGCCCCACAAAACAGTTTGACAGATGGCATAATAATCCATGTGCTAACTTATAGAACACAAGTACGACCGATATCATGCGGTGCCCAGTGGGTTCAAGTGACGGCTGCAGTCAATATTCGCGGAGCATCATGCGCTTCCAGGAGGGCCACCGGGATGGCACATGGGAAGCTGGAGCGCACGCAGACATCCTGTATTTCTCTTGACAATCGCCCTGCATATTGCTATTAATTATAACATCGGTTTGTGACTAGGAAGAGGACGGTGTCAGATCATGAAGAAATCGAACCGCATCGAAGAGTACGCGACGATCGAGACCCGTTGTGACGGTGTTCCGGTGTACGCCTTCGGATACACCTACGTCTATGGCGTGTGTCCGGACCTGTTGGAGGGCGTTGCCCTGCAGGCGGGGAACAAGAATCGCCGAGTCAAGATTCGTCCGAAGAAGTCTTGGGAGATCAAAGAGAACAAGATGGGGTCTACGCCAGCGCGGGAGCCCAAGACGGCAGCCAACGACGACCAGCCCTTGCTTGCGGTTCACCTCATCGACGGCGATCCGGGGACCTGCTGGTGCAGCCGCGGCCAAACGCAGCCGGATATGGAGCCGGCCTGGATTCGCATAGACCTTCCCAAGGAGACCCGTGTCAGATCGGTCGTCCTGGTCCCCCACCCGCGAGGACTACCCGACCATGACCGACCGTATCTGCAAATGGCCTATGGCACCTTGAAGGCGGGCCAGGCCTTCCCGAGGCATCTCACGATCAAGGTGAGCCGCGATGCCTGGCACTGGGAAACCGTTTACGAAAACAGGAATTTCGCTCCACCGAAGGAGATGGTTCCCCAGGAGTTCACGTTCGGCGGGCGGGGGAGCGGCGAACTCCCCTTGGTCGGCGCGCGTCGCCTCCCGGCAGATGAACGCCTCGTCAAACAGATATGGATCATTGGTAACGACTTGCCCCCGGTTCTCAATTTCGGGCATTGCTTCTCACTTGCAGAGGTACAGGTGATGGACGAAACGGGCAACAACGTTGCGCTGATCTCCAAAGGCGCAGCCGTCACCGCATCCTCAGCCCATTATGGCTATGGAATGGACCGTTTCACGCAGGATATGCTTTGGCCGATCCAGTACGACCTGGGCTTCAAGTGGTCGCGCGTCGGCTACGATATGGGCATGTTCATCTGGGCTTACGTGGAACGGGAAAAGGGCGTCCTGCAGGTTGATGCAAAAGCGGACGCCGCCGTCACGGAAGCCGTACAAAGCGGGGTCAACGTCATCCTCTGTCTTGACAAAGGCAACTGGCTCTACGCCAAAAAGCCGCGGCGCCTGGACAGAACACGCGACCTGATGGAGACCTACTACGATCGGCCCCCCTCGCCCCTGGAAAGCAGGGAGCATCTGAAGGGCTACCTCAACTACGTTCGCTACATGGTACGGCACTTCAAGGACCGCGTGAGATACTTCGAGATATGGAATGAGTGGCATCCACACACCTCGGAAGGGCAATATTCCAAACTCTTCATGGCCGCGGTGGCCGTGGTTCGTGAGGAATATCCCGAAGCCAGTATCGTCATGGGTTCCGCCGGACGAGTCACCGAGGACATCCTGGCCGTCCTGGATGAAGCGGGGCCAATCTTCGACGTTGTGGCCTGGCATCCGTGGTATCAAGCCAACGTGGCCACCAAGGAATTCATCGAGTATCCGGCATGGGTGCGCCATCTGAAGAAGGAGTGTGAAGCCCGTGGCTTCAAAGGTGAATACATGGCCACGGAATGGAATTGGAGCGCGCCTTACCCGGCCCCCATGGTCGGCGGACAGCTCGAGATTACTGGGGCGGTCATCACAACGGAGATGCAGAAGGCGAAGTACGCCGCGCGGCTGACCTTGACCCACCTGGCTTTGGACGTTTACTCGTTCTGGAACGAAACGTTCCAGCAGAACTTTGACTACTACAACGTAGGGTTGCTGCGGAACAGTTTCTCGGCAGACCCGCTCAGTCCCACCCAGCCCCAACCCGTCTACTATGTCATGAGAACGCTATCAACGGTAATGGATGAGGCGCAGCCAATCGAGATGAAAGTCCGGTTCAGTGCGGCTACGGACCGCGGTTTCGTGCGAGAAGTCGTGCCGGACGGCGCGGAGATGAAAGTCCGATTCAGTGCGGCCGCTGAGAGAATCGAATGGTACGGTTTCCGCAAGCCGGACGGCCGACTCATGCTCGCCCTGTGGATTCGCGGTTGCGCCCGCGATGACGACTCGCAGGAAGTGGTCACTGACGTTGTGCTTCCCGGCTTGAAGCTGAACAAGGTCTGCGCCATTGACGTGCTCAACGGCACTGAACAGAAGCTTAACGTCGTTCACGATGGGGCTGACACGATCCTGAGGAGCATGCGCATCAAGGACTGGCCCATGATCGTCTCGGGGAGCCAAGCATAGTGAAGTTACCGCCTCCAGTCTGAAGTATGAGGAGATCTCGCGATGGGAATGATGGGCAAGCCGTTTGTCAAGACAGCCTGCGGTGTCCTGGTTGGAGGTTTGTTCTGCCTTGGCTTTGTGGCCCGCGCGGCAGAGGAGGTGGACTGGAACAGGTACCTGATTGACGGCGCGCAGATAACCCGCAACTGGAACAGGCGTTATCTCAGCGCAGATCCCCAGGTCACCGTCGCCATCAGCGGCAAGTCTCAGGAAGTGGCCAATAGCCTGGTGGACGGGCGGTCGGATTCCCAGTCAGGCGGCGTCGCATTGCAGGCCGGCGAGGAGGTTGAGATTTCCTTTGACCTGCGCGCCGACCGATTGCTGTCCGGGATTGTCATAGACGGCAGGAACACGTCCGCGTCCTGGGAGATGGCCGCATCGCGCGATGGCCGCGAATGGCGCGCCATGCCCTCTGAGGGGATGGTCCATTTGACCCCCAACGAAGCAATGTTGGCCAACCTGGCGATGCCTGCGCGGCACGTGCGCATGCGCGCCAAGGCGGGCGCCGAGGGGATGGGTGTCAGGCAAGTATTCATCTACGGCGAAGAGCGGGCCGACGTACCGGTTGTCGGCGGCATCTATACTTCATGGTTCCCGCCGGTGGCAGGCCAGGAGGTCGAGTTGCGCGCGGTGATCCGCAACCTGGCCGCCGACCCCGTCAAGAGCCTGCGCGTGCGCTTCCGACAAGCCGGTCCCGTCGGAAAGGACATTGGAGAAACTGCGATCACAGAGTTGGCGGGCGGCTCCGCAAAACTCGCCGTGGTCCGGTGGACCCCCACCGTGACCGAGCCCTGCGAGATCGAGGTGTCGGTCTCCGGCGATGGGCTGAAGGAGACCCGAAGGAGCGAAGTCATCCCCGTGGTGAACCGGCGGCTGTATTTCTCCAATTTCTATCCGTACGACGGTGAACGTCTCCACTACACCAATCTGTACACCACCATCGGAGGCGGATTCGAGTATTTTCTCGCCAAGATCAGGGGGCGACTCGGGATGTACGCCACCAGCGGCGTCGTCGGCGGCAATCTCGGGCTGGAACGGTTTCTGGCCAACTGGACGGCTGCGACGAAAGGGTCGTATCGAGACGGGATGGCGATGGACGAATGGGGGCAGCCCAACTTCTATCCCGAGGCGTGCGAGGCGATCAAGCGGGTCTGCCGGGAACGAGACGGCCGCTTTGTCGTTCCCTGGCTGAACACCCCGTGCGACCTGACCATTGCGGACGCGTTTCGGAACACGGATCTGATCTTGTCCGAGATGTACATAGGCTGGCGGCAATCTCACTACGACTACCGCCGCCTCCTGGGCCAATCCATAGACGGGGCGAGAAAATACGGGCTGCTCGACAAGTGGGTTTTCGCCCTGAACATGATGGATGGCCATATCGAAGGTTCTTCCGTCGAGGCCCCCACCATCGAGCAGCGTGAGCGGGAGGTCCAATACCTGCGCATGCGGGGCCCGGAGATGCCGGGGGTGGCGTTCTACGGCGGTTATCAGCTTTGGGGCACGAATACCCTCACCCGCCAGACGGACGAACTGTGCTACAAGTACTTCATTGCGCCGGTTGTCACGTTGGACGGGCCCTGGGAGGTCCAGGGCGATTCGTTGCGGGCGACCGTCTGGAACATAGGCGGGATGACGGCGAGGAATGTGGTTCTGGCCGCCACGGACGGCGACCAGCGGGAGTTGGGCCGCGCGGAGGTGGCGATGCTGCGACCCGAAGATAAGGCGGCCGTTTCAGTCCGCCTGCCTGCAGGGACAGACTACCCGACCGCCAAGGTGCTGCCCGGACCGGGCTACACGGAATTGAACCCCCACGTCCTTGTGCTCATACCTGACCGCCAAATGCAAGGGCTGCCGGTCCGTGTGTGCTGGACTCCTTTGCGCGAGGGTGAGAAACTTACGCCGACGGACCGCCTGGAATTCCTAAGTCTCGATCGCGGCAGCGTGGACTTTCAGATGGCAGACCCGGCGGGCAAGGGGAAGTGGGATGGCGGCACGCTGCACCTGGCGAATCTGAGCACCGCGAAGCTCAGCCCCGGCCGCTATTCCGTCCGGCTCATGGATGGCGTGAAGGGCAAGACGCGGACGTCGCAGGTGTTGACCGTCACGCCTGCAAACGCGAAATTCTACGTCAGCAAGGTCAACGGAGAACCCTGGAAGGGAGATCCACAGGAGATAGCGATTCAGCCCGGCGACACGTTTGAGGTGCGCTGGGACATGGGGGAGTGGAAGCTGCCGGGCGGCGCGGGGATCTACGTCAGCGTTCCGGGCGAGCCCCTGGCGCTGCCGATGGCCGACAGCAACCATTCGGTCGCGCGCATCCACAATCTGCGCGCCGCGACGAGGAACCTTGCCGAGGACATGTTCGTGACGGGACACTGGACTTGGAGCAGCCGGACCGGTCCCGATGATACCACGCCGCTCTCGGCCGACTTGAAGCGCATTGCCATGGCCGCGAACCCCGGCAAATGGCGCCTGTGGATCGGCGAGGGAGATGACGGAGACATGCCGGCCAAGCCGCTTCTTGTGACGCCCATGGTCACCGTCACTGTCGCGGCGCTGCCGGGGACGGCCGGCGGGACCCAAGCGGCGGGAACTCCCGTCGCAAGGCGGGTCGCCGACCCCAACCGGGTCGCCAACCCCGGTTTCGAGGTCCTCGGCCCGAACAACATGCCTGTCGGGTGGATCGCCCCCGGAAATGAGGGGGGCGCGTCCGTTGACACGGGAAACGGTTGCCAGGGCAAGAACTGCATGCACTTCAAGCTCGACGGCAAGCAGATGAGCTTTGCGCAGGAGCAGCCGTTCCCAGTGACACCGGGGCGGGTCTACATCCTGTCCGCGATGATCAAAACGCGCGACTTTCAAACGAAGTGCCCCTATGGGGTCCTTCTCACCAATGTTGACTGGACATGGGGATCGCCTCCGCTGACGGTCACCGCACCGACTTCGGATTGGAAGGAATATACCGTCCGATTCCAAGTTCCCGCCGATGTGAAAGAAAAATCGTGCCGGGTGAGGATGTACTGGGATAAGGACATAGGGGACGTCTGGGTGGACAATGTGCGGTTGATCCCCGATCCGGCGGCTGACAATACGCCCGCGCAATAAGTGCGTGCGTCCATAAGAACAAGAAGGAGGTTAGGACGAATGAAGGTACGAACACGAGGTGGCATCGCGTTGACGTGCGGCGTTCTGGGAATTCTCCTCTTTTCGACTGCGCCCTCGGTTCCAGCCGCCGAAAAGATGGACTGGAGCAGATACCTAGTGGACGGCTACCAACTCACCGGCAACTATGACCTCCGCTACCTCGGCGGGGAGCCGCGCGTTGGCGTCACAATAAAGGGAAGACCGCAGGCCGACGGGGCCAGGCTTGTGGATAGCTATGGAGATGAGAACAGCCTGGTGCGTTGGGCCGCGGGCGAAGAGGCGGAGATCACGTTCGATTTGAAGGCCCCGCGACTGCTGTCGGCGGTTGACGTCCTCCGCCAGGGCAAAGCCGTCTGGCAAATGGATTCGTCCATGGACGGCAAAGAGTGGGTCCCAGTCCCGAAGCAGCGAATGCTGGGACCGGAGGAGGGAACGCTGCTGGCAGCCAACCTCGCCCTGCCGGCCCGCTACGTCCGCGTTCGGGCCACACCGGGCAACGAGGGGCTTGTCATTCAGGACATCTACATATACGGTGAGAAGCAGGCGGACTTGGGGATGGTCGGCGGCATCTACCCCGCCCAATACCCGCCGGTGGCAAACGAACCCGTGAACTTGCGCGCTATAATACGCAATGCGACGGCGCAGGCTGTGATGAATCTTGAGGTCGTCTTTGAAGAGAACGGCCCTGGCAAAGCTGTCCTCGGCAAGGCGCAGATTGCTCAACTGGACCCCTTCTCGGCGGCCTTTGCCTCGATTCCCTGGACGCCCACGGAGACCGAGCCATACCAGATCGTCGTATCGGCGTCGGCGCAGGGATCGCCCGCGAAACAGACGGCAACCAAGGTCATTCCTGTCGTCAATCGCAAGATATACCTCACCGGTTTCAGCCCCTGGGACAACGAACGACTGGTCCACTACAACCTCTTCACGACGCTCGGCGGCGTCGAGTCGTACATGGCCTGGGTCCAAGGCAAGACGGCTTTGAGTGATGTTCGCGGGCCATGCGACCCGAAGGACCAGAGCGAGGAGTACTGGAAGTCAACATGGGGAAACCTGCTCAGCCAGGGCGCCATAGACGGCATCGCGATGAACGAATGGGCGACCATTAACGGCGGCGGCAAATCCGAACCGGCCGCCGAGGCGGCGCTGAAGTATATCCACGAGAAGTACCCCAACAAGATCATCGCGCCATGGCTGATCGGCGACATGGACAAGCCCGGCAGCGAGCTCTACCGGAACAGCGACCTCCTGCTCTGTGAACTCTACCTCAATCTGATAGACCATTACGCCTATCGCCATTTCATTGACCGGCGAGTGAACTCCATGCGGGAATGGGGATTCCTCGACCGCGCCATCATCTGCCTGAGCTCATTCATGGGAGATGAGTCCAGCACGCGCGAGGAACTGGAACGCGAGATCGCCTACATCCGTTACCGGGCGCCTGAAATGCCCGGCGTCGGCGTTTACGGTCACACCTACTTCGGCGGCTTTGCCCGCTTCTCAGATGAGTTGGGGTACAAGTACTTCATCGCGCCGGTTGTGATGGCCAGGGAACCGGCGCAGATCCAGGGGCAGACGGCCACCGTCACGCTGTGGAATGTCGGCGGGATGAACGCGCACGAAGTGAAGGTGGAAGCGCTGAATTACGGCGGCCAGGTTCTGGGCGCGGCTTCCGTCCCACTTCTCAAGGCCGGCCAGCAGGAACCGGTCGTTCTGAGTCTCAAGGAAAAGGCGGAGCCGGTCGTATTCCGGGTAGCGCCCGGTAAAGCGTACACTGCGTTGGCGCCCCCCCCACGGCTCGAGGTCTTGCCGCAGCGGCAGGCGCGCGGCGGCCCCTTGCAGGTGTCCTGGGACCTGGAGTCGGCGCGGATATCGGATGATCGGGTGGAATTCCTCAAGGAACCGAAGCTGGAGCTCGCCCATCAGGTCAAGAACGACGGGAGTTGGATGCTGAACGGTTACGCGGTGGTCTCAACCTCCATTCTGTCGCCCGGCCGGTATCAGGTTCGCATTGTGGATGGGAAGACAGGCAAGCCGCGCACCGCGCCGGCGTCGGTCGAAATAGTCCCCTCCCTGGGCCGGTTCTTCGTTGCAGCGGTCAATGGCAAGCCCTGGCAGGGTGACCCGCAGTCCATCAGCATCAAGCCCGGCGATACATTCGACGTCGCCTGGGATTTTGAGGGCAAGGAAGTGTCGGGGCCGGCGATCTATCTTAGCGCGCCGGGGGAACCGCTGATGTGCATTGATCGCGAGGAGAAGCCGTTCACCATGACGAAGATCTTACGACTTCAGCAGTTCATGAAGAACATCCAGGGGGAACCTTTGCTCGCAGGAAGATGGACCTGGCCTTCCAGCCCCCGGCCCGAAGACCTTGCGGAAAATGGCGGTTGGCTGAATTACCGGAAAGGCCCCAACGACGTGAACGCCGACGCGCGCGTGAAGATGTCCACAAAGCCGGGGGTGTGGAAGCTGTGGATAGGGACGGACTTCGGGGAAAAGAAGTGGCTCACGACGTTGCCCCCGAGGGCCTTTGGCGCGGTGCCCATTACACCGGTGGTGACTGTCACGGTTACTCCATAGAGAAGGCCGAATATGCTGAAGATCAAAGTGACGAGAGAACCGATATTTCGGGCGCCGCGACCGCCCCTGGCCATCCAGTGCCACAATATCTCCTACTGCGCAACCTCAGGCGGCAAGATGGTCATGTCGCGGGTCGGCGTGGACACCAAGGGACTGCTGTCCGAGGAATGGATGAAGATGGTGGACAACAATCAACGTTTTGTCTCGCGCGATTGTGGCCACACATGGAAAGAACAGGGACCGGTGGTCCCAAGCGGGCCGTATGAAAGCGGTCAGTTGCGGACTTCCTGGATGCATTTTCTTGATCCGGACAATGGACTGATGATTGCCCTCTTCGCCAAATCCACGCACCACAACAGAATAACGGAAGGGAAGTTGACCGGCTATTTCAGGGAGAAGAACACCAAGGTCTACTACGAAATCTCGCGAGACCAGGGTGAGACCTGGAGTCCGGCGAAGCAGGTGATCCATCCTGGCAAAGAATATGATTCGGAACACTGGATGCCCGGCATCACCTCCGGCCAGGAAGAGGCGACCGCAGATATGGCACCTTTCGCCAAGTTGGACGACGGCACGATTGTGAGCGGTTTCTCCGCGGAGAAAGCTTCTTATCCGGCGGCGGTTTTTCTTCGAGGCCGTTGGAACAAAGAGCGAAGCGACCTCACCTGGGATATGGGCGAGAAGATCACCGCGCCGGAGACGGTGGGAGACGAAGCCTCCGAGCCGGACATGGCAGGATACGGAGTCTGCGAACCGGACTTGGTCCACCTTGGCGGCCAACGGCTCTTCACGACGCTTCGCTGCGGCAGCGTCAAGAGCAAGGGGATCTACGCCAGCCGGCAATGCGCCACAAGTGACGATGGCGGGCTGACCTGGAGCAAACCCAAGCCCCTGAGTTACGACGACGGGACGCCGGTCTATGTGCCTGAGTCGTTCGCGACGTTTGAGCGGCATCCGCAGACGGGGCGAGTTTTCTGGTTTGCCAACATCCTGGACAGGCCGGTCTACGGGGGCGCGCCGCGCTACCCGCTGGCCATGGCGGAACTGGACACGAAAAGACTCTGCCTGCTCAAAGATTCGGTGACCGTTGTTCAGGACAGGCCGAAGGGGTATCCTGAGACGCGGTACAGCAATTTCGGTCATTATGTTGACCGGGAAACCGGCGAAATCGTCATCCTCATTGAAGAGGAGTTCTGGTTCACCGGCAAATTCCGTACTAATTACCAGACCGACGACTACTGCTCGCATCGCATAAAGCTTTCTTGAGGAATCCACGTCGGACGTCTGCGGTGACTGACACGATGGTTCCACGATAAGGAGATGAGACTTTCGCTTGCTTCTGCATCTGTGGAAGGTATGAAGCTGGCATGGTTCACGGTGGTCGTGGGCCGCCGGTTATCTCGGAAATCTCGGATTGCGTCGCCGGTTGAATGATAGATTTGAAGGAACCCAAGGCATGGTACGCACCGAACGTTGGCCGGTACTGACGCAATACGCGGGGGATCGTCTCGTCCGCGTCGCGCTGCCGCTGGGGGGCATTGGGACCGGAACGGTGTCGCTCGGCGGACGGGGTCAACTGCGCGATTGGGAGATCATGAACCGCCCGGCGAAGGGGTTCGCCCCCGAGCGCTCATTCTTCGCGCTGCACGTGCGCGGCCCGCGCGGCGCGGCCGTCACCCGGGCGCTGGAGGGCGTTCTGCACCCCGAGTGCTACGAAGGGGCGAGAGGCGCCGTCGGGGCCAACCACGGTTGGCCCAGGTTCCGCCAGTGCAGATTCCTGGCGGCCTATCCGCTGGGGCAGGTGTGCCTGTCCGACCCTGATGTACCAGTCGACGTCCGTATCGAGGCGTTCAACCCGCTGATTCCCGGCGACGCGGAGTCGAGCGGCATCCCCGTGGCCATCCTGCGCTTCGCGCTGACCAACCGCACTTCCGCAAAGCTGACCGCCACCGTCTGCGGCAGCGTCGACAACTTCATCGGGTTCGACGGCAAGGAGGGGAAGCCGCTCCGCAACCGGAATCGATTCCGCCCCGCCGGCCGCGACGGCGCACCCGCCGGCATCTTGATGCAGTCCGAGGGAGTGTGCGCCGACGCGCCGCAGTTCGGCACGATAGCGCTGGCCACCACGGCCCGGGATGTCACCTGGCGCACCGCCTGGGCCAAGGCAACCTGGGGCGACAGCCTCCTGGACTTCCACGATGACCTGCACGACGACGGCCGGTTGGATGAGCGCAAGGCCGAAGGGGTGGACGCCCCCATCGCCTCGCTGGCCGCTACCGTTTCCCTGCCGCCGCGCGCCACGCGCGAGGTCCTCTTCCTCCTCGCCTGGCACTTCCCGAACCGCGTCACCTGGAGTCCCAGGAAGCCCAAGCAAAGCGCGTGCGGCTGCGGCTCCGGCTGCGGAGAACCTGCGGAGATCATCGGCAACTACTACGCGTCGCACTACGCCGATGCCTGGGAGGTGATCGCGCGCACCGCCCCGCACCTGCCCCAATTGGAGCGCAAGACGCTGGCGTTCGTCAACAGCTTCCTCGCCTCCGATCTGCCGAACGTCGTCAAGGAGTCCGCCCTATACAACCTCAGCACGCTCCGCTCCCAGACGTGCTTTCGGACCCCGGACGGACATTTCTTCGGTTGGGAAGGTTGCGGCAACGACACCGGCTGCTGCATGGGGTCCTGCACGCACGTCTGGAACTACGAGCAAGCAACGGGGTTCCTTTTCGGCAACTTGGCGCGTTCGATGCGCGAGGTGGAATTCCTCCACGCGACCGCCGCGAACGGCCTCATGAGCTTCCGCACCACGCTGCCGCTGGCGCGCGCCTTGGACCACGGCATCGCCGCCGCCGACGGGCAGATGGGCTGCCTGATGCGCCTCTACCGCGAGTGGCAGCTCTCCGGCGACCGCACCTGGCTCCGCCGGCTCTGGCCGAAGGCGCGCGCGGCAATGGAGTTCTGCTGGATTCCCAGCGGCTGGGACGCGGACCAGGATGGTGTGATGGAGGGATGCCAGCACAACACCATGGACGTGGAGTACTACGGTCCCAACCCCCAGATGGGGACGTGGTATCTCGGCGCGTTGCGCGCCTGCGAGGAAATGGCCCAGACCGTGGGCGACGCGGAATTCGCGCAACGCTGCCGCGGGCTCTTTGAGCAGGGGAGCCGGTGGATGGATGCGCATCTCTTCAACGGAGCGTACTACGAGCAGGAAATCCGCCCCACCACAATCGAAGCGATTGCGCCCGGATTGCGCCACAACATGGGAGCCAACGACCCGCGCGAGCCGATCCTCCAACTCGGCCCCGGCTGCCTGGTGGATCAACTCGTCGGCCAGCAGGCAGCGCAGCTCCTGGGCCTGGGCTACCTGCTCGATCCGCAGCATGTACGCATGACGCTCCGCAGCATCATGAAGCACAATTTCAGAAGTCCGCTCTACCGGCACTTCAACCACCTGCGGACTTTCGCCCTGAACGACGAATCCGCCCTGCTGATGGCCAGCTACCCGAGGGGCCACCGCCCGAAACGCCCCTTCCCCTACTACAACGAGGTCATGACCGGCTTTGAGTACGCGGCGGCCGTCCATATGCTCCAGGAAGGGCAGACCTCCAACGGGCTCAAGTGCATCGCCGCGATTCGCGCGCGGTATGACGGAGCGCGGCGCAATCCCTTCGACGAGGCGGAATGCGGCCATCATTACGCGCGCGCGATGGCCAGTTGGGGGGCGGTGCTTGCGCTGACCGGCTTCCACTACTCCGCCGTCGAGGGCGAACTCCGATTCGACGCCTCTCCCCGGCCCGCCGAGTGGTTCTGGTCCAACGGGAGCGCCTGGGGGACGTTCCGGCAGCGCCCCGGCCCTCGCAAAATCGTCGTGGAGTTGAAGGTCCTGCACGGGACACTGGCGATCCGCCGTCTCTCGCTCTCCGGGGCTGGGACCGTGGAGCGGAGGAGCGCGCGGCGGATCAAGGCCGGGCAATCGCTTCGATTATCCGTCGGCCTGCGCTAGTACTCTGTTACACAACAAATGATGGGGAGAGGCTTGAGTAGCTGCGGAATTCGGCTTATTCATCATAAAGTTTTCTTGAGGAATCCGTGTCGGACGTCTGTGGTGACTGTCAGATGGTTCCACGATAAGGAGGTACGTCATGGCAAAGGTGCTCGCAAAGTTGGCGGCGATACTGGCGCTGTCCATTGCCGGAGCGCAGTGCATGGGCGCCGACCTGAACAAGGATGACTTCGAAGCCTATGCCGCCGGGGTGTGGTCTCCGCCGGCGAACTGGAAACTCGGCCCCCGGAACGGCAACGTGTCGGGCGCAGGGCTTGTCAGCGCGGAGATCCTTGACGCGAACGGCATCGCCGGCAAGTACCTCCGGATTGTCGCGTCGGGGTGGAACGGCAAAGCAACGTGGACGGCCTCATTGGACAAGCAGAAAGCGCCCAAGCAGGTGGTTGAGGCGACGTTCCGGCTGGCGGAACGCGTGCCGCAAGACGCGCAGGGACGTTGGATGGCCTCCGTGTGGATCGGCCCGGAGTACTGGGACACAGTGGCCGGCATCACATTCACGGACTCGGCCGGGGCCGTAAGCGCCTCCCTGGGTACTACGGAAGCCACCCCGATTCCGGGCGGGACCGAGTGGAAGTTGGGAGACTGGCTGACGGTCCAAATCGAACTCGACTACGTTGCGGAAACGGTCCGCGCCCGGCTCGGCCCGGCCGGAGGCAAGTTCGGCGAGTGGACCAAGCCGCTTTTCATGAAACAAGTCACCCAGTACAAAGGGATTGATTTCGGCTACAACGGGACCATTGACACCGACAACCTGAGCATTCAGCCGGTTGCGGCGCCGTAGTTCAACAAGAGAGGATGACAGATGGCGCGTCAGACCAAGAAGGGAATCACTGTCCACAAGACGCTTCACATGAAGAACGCCTTCGTCACCGCCATGGCCTATACGTTCCGCAAGAAGCCGGTCCTCACAGAACTCGTCTGGAGCGGCTATGACGGCGGCGGGAATTTTGAGACCGGGAACCTCCTGCGGCGGCGTTCCACCGACAATGGCAGGAACTGGACCGTCCTGCCGGATGCCCAGGCGGGCGGATTGTTCGGCCGCTCGGAAGAGCGGCGCGGCAACCGTCTCGTCAAACGAAGCGCCGGGGGCGGTTGCCTGCACTTCCTGGCAGAGCCGGGCGTGGTCATCCAGTTCGAGGTTGAGACCGAATCGGCGATCAGCGAGAGCATGTCCTTTGGACCGGAGGCGGAGACCCAGGAGCACCTGGAGTTTCGCACGGGAAGGATCTTCTACCGCCTTTCGCGCGACGATGGCAAGAGCTGGAGCGAGGCGAAGCAGGTCATCCAGAAAGGCGGCGACTACGATGCGACGCACTGGGCCAACGGCCTCTGGTACGGGAAGAACGGGTGCTTTCTGACCGGGCTCACGCTGCCGATCCAATTGCGCGACGGCGCGCTCTTGGCGCCCGTCCATTACTATCGGCTCGACGACAAGGGCGCCATGATCAAATGGCCGGACCGGTTCGGGACCCTCATCTGGCCGATCAGCGCCGCCGCGTGCTTGCGCGGGGAATGGAACGCGGCCCGGGGCGACTTCGAGTGGGAGATGTCCTCCCCCGTCACCGCGCCGGAGTACGTCACCCACGGTCTGGACGAGTGCGAGATTGCGGAGGCGGATGACGGCAAGCTCATGATGATCATCCGCGGGTGCGCCGCGGGATGGCAGTCTTTCAGCGGCGTGAAATTCTACTCCATCTCGAAGGACAAGGGCCGGACATGGGGCCCGCCCGTGCCCTTGACCTATCCGGACGGCAGCTTCGTGCATTCGCCGGCGTGCCTGCCCAACCTGTTCCGCTCTTCAAAGAATGGCAAGCTGTACGTAATCGCCAACATCCTGCCGGGCCCCTGCCGCCAGTCCGACCCGCGTTATCCGCTGGCCATTGCCGAGGTGGACCCGAAATACTACTGGGTGCTGCCGGAGACGGTGACGGTGATTGACGACCGGCAGCCGCGCCATCCCCAGGGGGTCCGCTTCTCCAACTGGCAGCGGATCGAGGACCGCGAGACGGGAAACCCGGTGATCTTCATGACCGAGATGCGGTACGACTCACTTTTCCCCGACACCAAAGGAACGATCATTCCGCACGCCTATCGTTACGAGATTGAACTGCCGAATGCCTGACAAATAGGGAACCACCGAAAGATGAGCGCATCGCCGAACGTTCTCTTTATCATCTCCGACCAGCACAACGCAAAGTGCCTGGGGTCGGCTGGCCACCCGGTCGTCCGGACACCGCGCCTTGACAGGCTGGCCGCCGAAGGCGTGAGCTTCTCATGCGCCATCACGCAAAACCCCATCTGCACCCCAAGCCGCGTCAGCTTCCTTTCCGGGCAGTATGCGCAGAATCACGGTTACTACGGCCTGGGCGGCGCGAAGCCTCTTGCGTTGCCTTCGATCCTCGGACACTTCCGGGAACAGGGCTATCGCACGGCCGCCATCGGCAAGATCCACTGCCCGCACGGCTGGGTGCAGGCCGATACGGACTTCTATCGCGGCGCGTATGCGGAGTGCGACTTCGCGCCGGGAACCGGCCAGTCGGACTACGATGTCTATCTGGAGAAGAAGGGACTCCTTGCCGAGCGGGATGACGCCGTGTATCCGGAGCAACGGGACATGACCCGCATGCCCAAGGACGCGCGCCCTTCCCGGCTGAACTACGAGGACAGCGTGGAGGGCTGGTGCGTTCGGGAGGCGATGGAGTTCGTCAAGACAGCGGCGGGCCGGCCCTGGATCATGCAGGTCAGTCTGCCCCGGCCTCACCAGTTGTACTGCCCGGCCAAGCGGTTTTGGGATATGTACCCGGACGACCTGCCCATGCCGCCGAACGCCGACGCGAACATGTCTCTGAAGCCGCCGCACATGCGCGCCGCACGTGAAGCACAGGAGCAGGGATCGGAGGAATGCCTTTTCGGAGAGTCGGGCTATCCGGCATTGCGCCGCCGGAAGCTGAGGGGCTACTACGGCTGCATCAGCCAGGTGGACCACGCCGTGGGAGAGTTGCTCGACTTCCTGCGCGAGCGCGGACTGGAAGAGAACACGATCGTGATCTACACCTCGGACCACGGGGAATACGCCTGCGAGTTCGGTCTGTTGGAGAAGGCGCCGGGAATCTGCAGCGAGGCAGTGACGCGCATCCCCTATCTCTGGCGATGGCCGGGGCATTTCAAGGCGGGGCATGTGTCGAGCCGCATCGTCGAAACGGTGGACCTTGCTCCCACCGTTGCGGCGCTGGCCGGGCTGCCGGCATTCGCGACCGCCGACGGCAAGGATATGACGCCGCTCCTGAAGGGCGACGGGTTGGACATCCATCGCGTGGGTGTCACCGAAAACCCCTGGAGCAAGAGCGTCAGAAAAGGCCCCTGGCGATTCGTCCATTATCCCTCTGGGATGTTCGCAGCGCTTCCCACCGGCAGGGTCATAGGCGAACTCTACAACATGGAGAAGGACCCGTGGGAAATGAACAACCTTTTCTACGATCCGGCCTATCAGGATATTGTGCAGGAGATGCGCGCTGAACTTGCCGAGTGGGTGATCACCACTCGACGCGTTCGAACGATCCATCCGACGGCGGGGTTGCCGGCAGGCGCGGGGACCGGCCCGCTGACGGTCATCAACTCCTCCTCGGTCCCGGCCGCGGACGAGAAAATATCGTCGGAGTGCGTCCGGCAATTGAGCAGGGATGGCGAGCTGAACTACTTGTGATCTGTGGCGCTGGCCGGCAATCAAGTTGAAGCGTGAAATCGGAAATCCGAAAGAGGTTCGTTTTGGCGCGGCGTCATTGCGAGGAGCGTAGCGACGAAGCAATCTTTCTGCGAGTGAGCGCCCTGCCTTGCCCAAAGGCCCTTACCGCGAAAAGATTGCTTCCCCTTCGCTCCGCTCAGGGTCGCAATGACGAGACGCCGCGCCAAAGTGAACCTCTATCATCAAGCATTCAGGAGATGCCTCATGACCAGTTCTTCTCAAGTGTCTTTGAATAAAGCAGTTCCGACGGTGTTCCTGCGCACAGGGGCGGGCGGGGCGCTGGATCAGCGCATCACTGTGTCCGTGGACAATCCCGGCGCACCGGTGGACCTGACAGTTGTCGCCTCCGCCGAAGGACGCGAGGTCGCGACGCCGCTGGGAACCGTGCCATCCGGCAAGTCGGAGCATGACGCTTATGTGCCTGAGATTCGCCGCCACGGGCAGATCATGGTGTCGTTGCGGGCGGCGGGGAAGATCGCAGCGCAATGCGCCATCCCCTGGCGGTCGCCCAAACGATGGACTGTCCATCTCGTCCATGTGTCCCACCACGATGCCGGATACACGGACTTGTTCGCCAACGTGCTGCGCGAGCATGACCAGTTCCTGGATTCGATTCTCGACATGGCGGACTCGACGCGCGACTTCCCCGACGACGCCCAGTTCCGCCTGGTGGTCGAACAGGCGTGGTCCATCCACCATTTCCTGCATCACGCTCCGGCGGACAAGGTCGCGCGGATGGAATCGCTCCTGAAGTCCGGCCACGTGGAGGTCACCGCCCTGTTCGGCAATATGACCACCCACGTGTGCGGGCATGAGACTCTGCTCCGAACGCTCTACCCCGCGTTCGAGTTGCGCCGCAAGCTGGGCATTCCGATTGTCAGCGCCGAGCACAACGACGTGCCGGGGGTCAGTTGGGGCGTGGCCGAGGCGCTGATCGCCGCGGGCGTGCGCATTTTTCTGCCCGACTTCCCGCACTACTGGGACTGGGGCAATTTCGGGTTGCAGGGTTTCTGGGACGAGGCGGGGCTCTTCGGCAAGGCGGGCGTTCCCGGTCCGATCTGGTGGGAAGCGCCCTCGGGGCGCCGGCTGCTGCTGTGGGCAAGCAACGAATGCACGGCGAAGACGTTTCGGCCCTGGCTGCCCCAACTGGCCCCTCGCCTGCAGGAACTTGCCGACCAGGACTGGCCCTACGACGTCTTCCGCTGCCAGTGCCGCGGCGGCCAACGCGACAACGCGCCGTATACCGTCGAATACGCCCGGACGGCGCGCCAGTGGAACGCCGATTGGGCCTATCCGCACCTGATTTGCAGCACCAACGCCCGGTTCTACGAGGACATCCTCAGACAACTGCCGGCGAATCTGCCCGTGGTCCGAGGGGACCTGCCCGACCAGGATTATCCCGTCGGAGCGGTTTCCACCGCGCGCGCCACCGCCGTCAACCGCAGCAACCACATTCAGGCGCCCGCAGCCGAGTGCCTGGCATCCATGGCGGCGCTGACCACCGACCTGCGCTACCCCGCGCAGCGGCTGGCCGAGACATGGCAAGAGGGCCTTTGGCACGACGAGCACACCTGGGGCACCGGCGGCCCGCGCTTCGGGCCCGCCGCCGAGACGAGCGAACTGGAGAAGGCGCTGCACGCCCATCGCGCCATGACGCTGGCGCATGACGTGGCGCGCAAGGCAGCGGCGCGCATCGCCGATCACGTCGCCGTGGAGGGAGATGATTACCACCTCGTCGTCTTCAACAGCCTTGCCCACCCGCGCAGCGCGGGGGTGGCGACGCCGCTGTGGGAGATGGAGAACTGCGGCAGCGAGATAGTCCCGGTGGTGGAGGCCCCCGGCCATCTCATACGGCGAAGCGTCAACCTCACGGACCGCAACTCAATGCACCTGCCCGATGCGATGATGGACGGGCAATTCGACCTGATTGACGTGACGACCGGCCGGCTTGTGCCGTTCCAAGTGGATCGCGTGAGCGCGCCGGATGAACCGGTGCCTTACGGGGCACGGCGATACGGCACGGCCCAGGGTGGCAAGCGACTGGGACTGTTCGACGTGCCCACGACGGTGGCGCGCACGCTGCGGTTCCTGGCCCAGGACGTCCCGGCCTGCGGCTATCGCACCTACCGGCTCCGGTCGCGCTCGGATACGCCGCAGTTCGCCGGCGCGCCAAAGGCCTCCTCCACGGCCATTGAAAATGAATATTTCCGCGTAACCGTGGACCCGAAGCGCGGCCGGATTGTCGGCATCTTCGACAAGAAGGCGCGCCGTGAGTTGCTCGACGCGCAGGCCCCGCACAGCCTGGGCGAACTGGTGGTGCGCGACCCCACCAACGAGTTGGCGGCGGGACTTGAGAATGTCCAGGTTAGCGCAGGCCACAGCGGTTCGGTCAGCGCAAGCATCGTCATTCGCGGCTCGATTGCAGGGCATCCCCAGGTCTGCCAATCCGTCTCGCTCACGGCGGGGGTGCGCCGCGTCGAGCTGGCGACGTACATCCTCAAAGACCCCACCCCCCTGCTGGACGTACATATGGCGTTCCCGTTCTTGCTGGACGCGGCGCAATTCCGGGAGCGCGGGTTCCGATTCGAGGGGCCGCTGAGCGTGATGCGTCCGATTCTCGATTCCATGCCCGGCACGTTCTCCGACGCCCTGGCGGTGCAGAACTGGGTCAAGGCCGCCGACGCCTCGTTGAGCGTGCTGTGGTCGAGCCTGGACGCGCCGGTGGCCGGACTCGGCGGGCTGTGGCCGGGACGCCTCTCGCCGGCGCATCGCGCCGTGATCACCGACCGCCTGCGCCATCCGCCGCTCAAGCCAGAGGACATTACGCGTCCCTGGATCTACTGCAACCTGTTCTCCAACAACTTCTGCACGAACTTTTCCATCAACCAATGCGGCGAGTTCCTGTTCCGGCATGTGATCGCAACCGCCGACGGAGACGTCGGCAACGCGGAGGCGGCGGCATTCGGATGGGATGCGATGACGCCGCCGGAGGCGGTTCTGACGCAGGGAAGCCGCTCTCGTCCGCTCGCGCCGGCGGGAAGCATGCTGGAGATTGACAACCCCGCCGTCATGCTGCTGGCGTGGAAACGGGCCGAGGATGAGCAGGGATGGATTCTGCGTTTCTGGAACGTCAGCGACGCCCCCGCCTTGGCGACCGTGAAGTTGCCGCACCTGACCATCGCCGCGGTCCAGGCGGTATCGGCCGCTGAGGAAGAGCTTGGCGGCGGAATCTCGTTCAGCGCACACGAGTTCAAACTGGAACTGCCCTCACAGGCAACGGCGGGCGTCCGCCTGCTGATGAAATAGAAGGAGTGACGAAGAGAATGACTTCAAAGGAGAGACTGCTGGCGGCGATTCGGCACGAGAAGCCGGACCATATTCCGCTGTACTCATGGGTGTTCGGCCTCACGGCACCGGCGCACCTGCGTTGGTCGAACAACGGACGCGCGGTCGCGCACTGGTACACGGGGCGTCTGGAGCACCTGCACACGCTTCCCGAGCTGTGGAGCGTCGCGGACGATTTCAAGCGGGTGGATGCCTGGCTTTCGCTGGGCGTTGACGACATTCTGGACGTTTCCGTGCCGTGGAGCAACGCAGAAGAGGTTCGCTTTCAGGATTCCGTCATTCCGGCAGGCGCGCAGGGAGCCTATCCGATCCTCGTGCGCGAGTACGACACACCGGATGGTCCGCTACGGCATGCGGTCAAGCAGACGCGCGAGGAGATGAAGCCCGGCTGGGTCGTCCAGCCTGACCATGTGCCGCTTATCGAGGACTTCAACATCCCGCGGGCGAAGCAACACCTCGTCTCTTCGGCGAGCGACGTGCCGAAGGTGCGGTGGCTCTATCAGGGTCCGAACGCCGCGCAGGAAAGATGGCTGAAGGGCCGGATGGCGCAGGTGGAAACGTTCGCGCGGGACCGAGGCGTCGCCGTCCAGGCGTGGACGGCGTTCGGGATGGACGCGGCGGTCTGGATGTGCGGCACAGAAGGGGCGGTCATGCTGTGCATGGAGGAGCCGGACGCTTTCGACCAACTCGTGGACACCATCTTTCAGGCCGACAAGGCGCGGACCGCCCTGGCGTTGGCTCATGGAGTGGACATGGTGGTCCAGCGCGGCTGGTACAGCTCCACAGACTTCTGGTCGCCGGCGATTTTCCGCCAGTACCTCAGGCCACGGATCGCTGAACTGGCCGCCATGGCTCACCGGAAGGGGAAACTGTTCGGCTACGTCATGACGACCGGCGTGATGAAACTGGGCGCCGAGCTGATGGAGGCAGGGGTGGACCTGCTTTACTACGTTGATCCGGTCCAAGACCGGCTGGACCTGGGGGAGGCCAAGCGATTGTTCGGGAAGCGGATGGCCGTCGCGGGCGGCATCAACAGCGGCGTAACGCTCGCGAGCGGGTCGAGGGAAGAGATTCGCGCGGCAGTTCGAAAGGCGCTGGACGTCTTCGGGAATGGCGGAGGGTTTGTCCTGTCGCCCGTGGATGCGTTGTTCCCCGACACGCCGTGGGCGAGCGTGGAAACAATGATCGAGGCTTGGCGTGAACAGCAAGGGCTTCCGAAAGCGGGGCGACAGGCATGACCTCGCGCGAACGCATCCTGGCGGCACTTGACGGCCGGCCGACGGACCGGGCGCCGGTGGCCGTGCCGTACATCTTTCTCTATCAGTACGACCACTGGAGCGAACTCACCGGCCAGCCGCCGTGGGAAGTCCTGGCATGGCTCCACGCCGCGCCGGAGGAGCACGTCAAGGGATATCGCGGCTTGTTCGACAAGGTCTCCGTTGACATCTGCCAGCCGTGGGCTGCGCCCACCCGCGAGGAGCGCGAACGGACGGCCTATGTCCGGCGGCCCGACGGCTATTTTGAGCATGACAAGAAGCTCGACACGTGGAAACGGCTGGACCGGGACTTCACGTTCCGGAGCGAACTCCAGAGCGAAGCGCGCCGCGTGTTTGACAAGAAAGACGTGGACGCGCAGGTGAAGCCGGTCAAGGCGGACGCCTTGCTCGCCTCCGGAGTCGCCGACTACAGGCGGGCCGCGGCGCAGGCGTTCCCGGAGAAGTTCGTCCTCACCGGGGGCGTGGTGGGCACGCTCTATGGGTGCCAGAGCTACGTCGGCATGACCAACGTGTTCATGATGCTGCGAGAGGAGGCGGAGCTGATTGAGCACCTCTCCGACCGGCTCCTGGAGCAGAGCATCGAGCGGATCCGCATGCTCGCCGCCGCGGGAGGCGATGCGGTGTATATTGACGACGCCACGGCCACGTGCGACATGATCAGCGTGGGGGATTACGAGCGCTTCTGCCTGCCGCGCACGGCGGAGATGGTCAAGGAGATTCACCGGCTGGGCAGGAAGGCCATCCTCATCTACTTCGGCGGGATTGCCGACCGGGTGGAGCAGATATGTTCGCTGGGCGCGGACGCGCTCATCATGGAAACGAGCATGAAGAGCTTCCGCAACGATCTGGCCGAGATCGCCGAGAAAGTCAACCGCCGCATGGCGCTGTTCGGGAACATTGACCCGGTCGGCGTCCTTGAGAGGGGCAGCGACGGTGAGGTCAGAAAGGCAATAAGCGAACAGGCGAAAGTTGGCCGGGCGAAGTGCAAGGGGTTCGTCGTCAGCACCGGCAGCCCCGTAACGCCGGGGACGCCCCTGAAACGCGTGCAGGATTTCGTGGAATGGGGGAGACAGTGCCCACAGGCTCAATGACATCGCTGGAGCGGCTTCGAGCGGCCGTGACTCTGAAAGAGTACGACCGGCCGCCTTTCTCGGACAACGAGTGGCCGGATTTCTTCTCCGCGCTGGTCCCGTACCTGGCCAAATGCCCCGTGCGCGCCGATGGCCGGTATTCCGAGGAGGAGCGCGTTGCCGCCGCGCGCGCGTCGCTGGACATGGTCCCGTGGCACGAGACCTATGCGTCGGAGGGGGCGCGATATCCGTTGCTCGGCCCCATCCCGCAAGTTGAGGAGGGCAAACGCACGGTCGGCGCCGACGGCATTGTCAGGGTGATTCACAACGGCGTCAGGTGGGTGGAAGAGCGGCCGTTCAGTGACCTCGCCGGCGCGATCCGACACCTCCAGGGCATGCTCCGTTCGGCGCGGGACGCTAAGCCGAGTCTGTCGGAGGGCTTCTCCGAGAAACTGCAGTATGCCCGCTCCAGGCTGGCCGGCATATGCATCGCATTCCCGTACACCCCCGTGGGACTGGATCACCTCTACCCGCACTTCTCGTGGGAGCTGTTCGCCGGGATGACGGCCGACGCGGGCGACCTCATCGCCGAGTACCTCTCCGTCCTGGCTGACAACACGGTGGCCTCGATTCACCTGATGGCCCGGCAGATCACGGCGGCGGATTGTCCCGTGGTGCTGGTCTACAGCGACATCGCGCACAACGGCGGGCTGCTGCTCTCCCCCGCGTTCCTCCGACAAGCGCTTCTGCCGGCGTTCCGCAGGATTGCCGCCGCGTATCATGAACATGGTATTATGGTCGTGTATCACTCGGAAGGCGACCTGCGCAAGATGCTTCCCGAACTCATCGCCGCGGGAGCCGACGGCATCAATCCCGTCTCCCCCGCCGAAAACATGGACCCCGTTGAGATCCGGCGTTTGTACCCGGACCTGATCCTCTGGGGCGGCATTGAGAACGCCACGCTGCTGGTCCGAGGGAGCGTGGAGGAGGTGCGCCGGGAGGTTCACCGTGTGGTCGAAGGCGTCGGCCGGGGCTTGATTCTCGGCAGTTCGGGAGGCGTTCATCCCGCGTGCAAGGTTGAGAATTGCGTGGCCATGGTGGACACGTTGAATGAGATTCAGAGAGCGAGGAAGCGATGAAGAGAGCAGGGTTGAAGAGCGCGTGCGGTCCGGTTCGGAGCCAAAGGCTGCCCTTTGAATTCCCCGGCGCGAACTGGTACGACAAGGCGGAGGAGGAAGCCGCCCTGCGCGTGATCAAGGCCAAGAGCCCCTTCCGATACTATGGCCCGAATTGCGGCCATGAAGTGGACCGGCTGGAAGAGGAATTCGCGCGCGCCGTGGGCGTCCGCCACGCGGTGGCGGTGAACAGCGGAACGCAGTCGCTGGCCGTCGCCATGTCGGCGTTTGGAGTCGGACCGGGCTCCGAAGTCATTGTTCCGGCCTACATGTGGATTGCCATCGCCGCCTCCATCGTGCGGCTCGGGGCCATCCCGGTGCTGGCGGAGATTGATGACTCCTTCACGCTCGATCCGAAGCGCCTGGCGAAGCGCATCACGTCTCGGACCCGGCTCATCGTGGCCGTCCACATGGCGGGCGCTCCGGCGGACATGGGGGGCATCCTGCGGGTGGCCGGAAAGCGCGGGATCCCCGTCCTGGAGGATTGCGCCCAGGCGAATGGGGCGTCGCTCAAAGGGAAGAAAGTCGGCTCCATGGGGGCGATGGGGATCTTCAGCCTGCAACTCAACAAGAACATGACCACCGGTGAAGGAGGCATGGTGGTGTCGAACTCCGCTCATCTCATTCATCGGGCCTCGGCGATTCACGACCTCGGCTTCCCGCGGATCAGCGGGCGGTTGGTTGTGAAGGACGGCCCCTATGCGTTGTGGGGGTTCGGGGGGCGCCTCAACGAAATGGCCGGAGCCATCGGGCGCGTGCAGTTGAAGAAACTGCCCCGCATCGTCAACGCCATGCGCGGCGCGAAGAGGGCCATCAAAGCCGGAATCTCCGGCATCGAAGGCATCACGTTCCGCCGCCTGAACGACGAGCGGGGCGATTCCGGGGCTTTCGTTATTCTCATGTTGCCGAACGCCGCCATTGCGAAGAAATTCGCCAAGGCCCTGAATACCGAGAATATCTACTCGGGCATGTCGCCCACGATACGCGTGGCCGACGCGGGAATGCACGTCTATTCGAATATTCACTCGCTCGTCGGGAAACACTCCAACACGCCGGATGGCTTCCCTTGGACGCTTGCGGCCAACCGCAGGAGCGTCTACGATTACAGCAAAGGGGCCATGCCTCGCTCCGACGCCCTGATGGAGCGGAGCATTCTCATGCCGATTCCTTCCGTGATGACACGACGGGACGTTCAGGACACGATCCGCGGCATTCGCAAAGTCGCCGCCAAATTGCTCTAAGGACTGCGCCCATGGCCAAGCTGATGCCGCGCGTCGGAGTGAGTGCGATAGCGAGCCCCCTGGAAGTCGGGGCGGACCGCGCGGGCAAGGCGCTGTCCGATCTGGCCGCGCTGCTGCGTCAAAACGGCATCGAGGTCGTCGCGACAAAGGCCCCCGTGACGAGCGCCGACGACGCCGCCGCGACGGGGCGTCTTTTTGCCGAAAACCACGTGGACGCCATCTGCCTGGACATCGTCTCCTGGTTTGAAGACTTCCTTGTTGCCGACATGCTGGAAGAATGCAGCGTGCCGGTCTTCCTCTGGCCACTTCCGGGGATGGAGACTGGGGCGCTGTGCGGCGCGCAGCAGGCGACCAGCTATTTGAGGCAACTGGAGAAGCCTTTCCAGAGTGCCTTTGGCGCAGTGGAAAAGGGGGAGGCGCTGGACCGGTGTCTCTGTTTCCTGCGCACGGCCGCCTTGCGCGCGCGGCTCAGGCGCGCCAGGATCGGGTTCGCCGGAAGCCGGGTCGCCGGGATGACGGAAGTCTCCGCAAATGAGATCGCCCTTAAGAAAGTGCTCGGCCCGCGCGTCGTGCCGGTGGACATGCACAGGCTTCTGGCGCGCGCGCGCGACGTGTCCCTGCCGGAAAGGGAGGCTGTCTGGAACAGCGTCAAAGCCGCAGCGGGGAAAGCCGACGTGACGGAGAAGGATGGCTTGGACTCGGTGAGCGTCTACCTGGCCCTCCAGAAGAAGTTCCAGAAAGAGGGGCTCTCCGCCCTGGCGTTCGGCTGCTATCCCGACTTCATGGGGCGCGCCTGCCTGGCGGCGTCGCTGCTAGCGGATGAGGGGATGCCGGTCGGCTGCGAGGGGGACGTCAACGGAACCGTGGGCATGTTGATCCTGTCGCTCCTGACCGGTCAGCCCACCCACAACACGGACTGGCTCGATCCGATGCCGGACGGAAGCGTCGTTTTTACGCACTGCGGGTCGGGTTCCTATTCGCTGGCGGAGAATCGTGAGGAGATCACTCTAGCCCCTGTGCGTCTGGCTCACCAGGGGGTGTGTTCTCTTTTCCCGGCCCGTCCCGGACTCGTCACTCTCGTGAATCTCATGCCGCACGGGGGCGATTACCAGATGGCCGTTATGGAAGGCGAGGCGATCGAGACGGAGATGGTCTTCCCGGGGAATCCGCTGCGGGTAAGGTTCTCGACCCCGTGCGGACGAATCCTCGACTGGGTCCATGAGGAAGGGATCGGCCATCACTGGATCGCGGGATATGGCCATGTGCGGCGCGAGTTGGAGGCGCTGGCGCGCATGATCGGCCCCGGGCTGCGCTTCCTCACCCTTTGACTGAGGCCGCAGTGTCCGCTTCATAGGGTGGAACTGGAAGCCGTCTGGGAGCTATTGGCCCGAGCTTCCCTGAGGAGACCTGCATGTCGAGCATCATGAGGCGTCGCACAACTGCATGGCCGGAATCCTGCCTCCTCTCGGCTTGGCGCAGAACGGGGCCTTTGCGGATTCTTGTCGCGGTGTGCCTGGTTCTTGGGTTGGGGGCCGTGCTGGGCGGATGCTCCCATGAGTCGCTAAAGCCGTCCGATGCGGCGGCGGGGCCGGAAGAGCGCGGAGAGAAGTTGCTGCGAGTTGGTACTACGGCGTCGGAGCCTGTGATTGACGGCGTCTTGGACGACGCGTGCTGGCGTGACGCAACTCTGGCTTCCGGATTCGTTTCGATCACAGGCGAGTGGGTCGAGGAACAGACGACCGCCTTCGCAACCTATGACGACACCAACCTTTATCTGGCGTTCTACTGCAACGAGCGCTTCCCGGACAAGCTCAGGGCCGGGACGCCAAGCAACGATTTTCAAGCGCTGATGTTTCACGATGATCTTGTCGAGTTCTTCCTGGATACGGATCATGATCAAGCGACGTATTATCATTTTGCCGTGAACCCGGCGGGCATACGTTACGACGCGTTCTGTTCGGTCGGCGGCGCGACGCCTGTTCGCAAGAATGACTGGAATCCGGAGTGGGACGTGAAGACGCGCGTCGGAACGGACCACTGGATTGTTGAAGCGCGAGTTCCGTTCGCCTCGCTCGGCAGGACGCGACCAGTACCGGGCGAGACATGGGGCATCAACCTGAACCGCTCGCGTTGGGCGGGCGGCATGATGGAGTGTTCGAGCTGGGCGATGATTCGTGACGGGTTCAATCAGCCCGGGAAATTCGGCACGATGGTATTCGGGGCGGCGGCGGATGTTTCCTACTCCATCGTGTCCATGCGCGAGCACCGCACCGACAGCGACGTGAGAATCAGGCTGAGAAATGGAAAGACGTCGCCGGTGACGGCGGAGACGGAGTGGAGCGTCACCGCGCCAGGGGGCGGCAAGAGTTCCCGCGCGCAGAGGACACGACTGGGACCCAGGGAGGAAAAGGAGATAGACTTCACGTATGACGTGGCGGATGGGCAGATGAAGGATGTGCCGCTTGGCGCGCCGGGGTATGCGGAGGTGTCGCTTCGAGTCGCCAACGCGGGCACGGGCGAGACCTACGGTTCCAGACAGGGGACGGTGAAGGCGCATCCCCCTCTCGATATGAGCATAGACCGGTATTACTACCCGTCGGATGTTCCGAAGATGGAAGTAAGGCTTTCGCGCAGGACCCGGAATGGCGCGCAGATGGAGGTGGAGGTCCGGCGTGACATGCGCTCGAAGCCGGTCGCGGCCGCGCGGATTCGGCTTGTGCCGGATACGCATGACTATGTGGCCGCGTTTGACATTGCGCAGTGGGAACCGGGGCGATATATCATCTCCGCGCGCCTCGTGGGCGACGATGGCGGAACGCTGGCTTCGATTCATCGGGTCGTCATCAAGCGCGATCTCGCAGCGGCGAGCGGAGTTCCGCCGAAAGATGCCAGAGTAAGCATCGGCGCGAATGGAATCATGCTGCTGGACGGCAAGCCGTTCTGTCCGTTCCTTGCCTCTGAGACGGATGCGACGTCTCCGCTGGCGGGTGAGGCATTCAATGTCCGGCAAGGCGAAGTCGGGTTGATGCCTGGGGCGCTCGATCATCTCAATGTCGAACTGCCATGGGTCACGCGCGAGGGCGCGGACACGTTCGTGCTTTTGCCTGATGAGGAGACGATGTACCGGAAGCTGCGCGAGAAGGTCGAGGCGCGCAAGTCCGATCCGTCGGTCTTCTGCTGGCTGCTGAAGTATGAGGCGCAGATACCGATGTTTCGCGGCGAACCGGATCGCGCCCGGGTGGACAATGTGGCGGAACTGACGCGGGTCAATGCGTTCGTCAAGAGCTTGGCCCCCGGTCAACTGACGTCAGTGCAGGTGGACAAGCCGGAATCCATCGAGGCGTACAGGGGGATTGCGGACATTGTCGAAGTGGCCATGCCCGGTTCATCCTACGAGGTGGAACTGATTCCACGCCTGGTGGAGGACGTGAAGGAGGCGCGCCGATTGGTTGGCGCTGAGAAGCCGCTTCTGTACTGGATCGGCAGTTCGGTCCCAAGCCCGCAGGAGCGGACCGCCGAGGAGATCCGGTGCGCCGCGTATCTGGCGCTCATGCACGGCGCGGACGGGCTCGTTTTCCACATGGGGCACGGCGGTATTGATCCCTCTTACACGCGGCACTGGTCCGTATATCCGGGTCTGGCGCGCGAGGTTGAAACCCTGTTTCGGGCGCTGGCCGCGCCGCAATCGGAAGCAAGCCCGTTGATACGCGTGGATGCGGGGGAGGTGGTTCTCTGCACGCGGCGGTACCAGCAACGGCTCTACCTGGTCGCAGTGAACACGTCACCCCGCACGGTCGCGGCGACGTTCACGCTCATGGACAGTGCAGCGCTGCCGGAGCGGGCGAAGCTTCGGCTGGAGAACCGGGAGATCAAGCTGGAAGCGAATCACTTCAGTGATGAGTTCACCGCGTTTGAGCCGCACGTCTATGAGTTGCAGGGCGCGGAATAGGGAAGTCGTGATGACTCGCGGATTGCCCGCTGTGACCCAGGTAGGGGCGTAGCATGCTACGCCCCTACAACGGACGGCGGCTCAATACGATAGCCCGATGGTCCTGGGGGAAGGACTCTATTGCATGATACTGTATGGGGGTTCGTCATTTTCCGGCAGATGGAGTGAATCATGAAGTTCATCCAAAACCTTCGAACAGGCCTGATCTACAGAAACCCGAAGCCGCATGTGCGGAGCATCCACGCCTACTTCCCGTCGGTCGCGCTGCTGCCCGGCGGCGAGATGCTGGCAACGGCGGCGCTGGGGGAGGCCTTCGAGGCGGCGAACGTGCATGCGCATCTGTTCCGCTCCGTGGACCAGGGGGAATCATGGCAGGCGGAAGGTCCGCTGTATGCCGGGACGGCTGATCGTCTGACCTCGGATTGCTCGCGCCTGACGGCGCTGCCCAACGGCGATCTGGCCGTGTTCATGGTCCGCCACGAGCGCACCGATCATCCGGATGAGGGGCTGACCAACCCCGAGACGCTGGGCTTCGTTCCCACCGAACTCCTGCTGTTGCGGTCAAGAGACAGTGGCAGGACGTGGACCCCGCCCCAGCCGTTCACCCCGCCCCTGGTCGGGCCGTCGTTCGAGTTGTGCTGCCCGATCACGGTGCTGCGCGACGGGCGCTGGCTGATCCCGACGCAGACGTGGCCGGGCTGGAACGGCGAGTGCCCGAACGGAATCAGGATGATTGCACTGGTCTCGCATGACCGCGGCGCGACGTGGCCTGAGTACATGGACGTCATGTCGGAGACGCGGGGGCGCGTCTATTTCTGGGAATCGAAGATTATCGAACTGCCGGACGGCCGGCTGCTGGCGATGGCCTGGGCCTATGACGACGTGGCCAAAGCCGACCGTCCGAACCAGTACGCCATCAGCACAGACGGCGGCCAGACATGGTCTGCTCCGGCCTCGACAGGACTGCAGGGACAGACCCTCGCGCCGCTGGCGCTGGGTGATGGACGCATTCTCGCTCTCTATCGGCGAATGGACAAACCCGGACTGTGGGCCAACATCTCAACGCTCGACGGAGACCGCTGGGTCAACCAGGCATCCGTTCCCCTGTGGGGCCATCAGGCTGCCGGACTGACCGCCACCTCAAAGGACATGTCTCACAACTTCAATGTGCTGCGCTTCGGCGCCCCCAGCCTGGCGCGCCTGGCCGACGGGACGGTGTTCGTCGCCTTCTGGTGCTACGAGGACTGCGTGTCGAATATTCGGTGGTTCAAGATGTCGATCACACCATGAAGTGACACAATTCAACGCAGGCAGACTGCGCACGGTCGCCAATTGTCAGAGAAGCGTCGAAAGTATATGAGCACAGCGCGTGTCAACTCAACGGATGCCATTCGCGCCGCTTGGGACTCACGTGCGACTTCTTACGCTGCAATGCTGGCTGATCCCACAGCGCGCGGCTTGGCTGCGGAGATCGAGCTCCGGGCGTTTCTGGCGGCAATTGACGGTCGCATTCCGCTGGAGATTCTGGATGCCGGCTGTGGCCCAGGTTTCCACGGCCGTCGTCTTCTGCGCAAAGGGCACCGGGTGACGTTTGCCGATGTCTCACAGGTCATGCTCGCCCGGGCTCAGTCTTCCACATCCCCCGAAGATGTTTCCAGAGCTTCGTTCGTTGAGGCCGATATTCGCCATCTTCGCCAGTTTGGCGCGCGCTCTTTTGATGCGGTCGTCTCAGGCGGAACGGTCGTCTCGGACTGCGGGAATCCAGGGGCGGCACTAGTTGAGCTTCGGCGTGTTCTCCGTGAGAATGGGACGCTGGGGTTCTCTGTACGCAATATAGAAGGGCCACAGCAGAAGGGCAAGCGCCAACAGGTCATCGAGAACGGCGGAGGCGGTTTCGATTGGTGGTTCTTCTCTGTCGAGTCGATTACCGGATTGTGCAACCAAGTTGGACTTGCAGTCAGCAGAGTCTGCCCTGTGCTGATGGAGTCGCCATCTTCTCCCCCGACCGATGACTTCGTCCAGAGGCACTTGGAGGCCAAGAACCCGAATCAGTGGCGAAATGCTGCGTGGGAGTTGTTTGTCATTGCCAAGAGGAAGGCCAGAAGAAGCCCGTGTACGTATTGACTGCCATACAATTGGCTTGACATCCTCGCCTCCGGGGATTTTCGTCCCGCAGGGACGATGTGAAAATAGGCAGGCGGCTTCAGCCCCTGCTACACGATGACAAACACCATTCTTTCCCGCGTCCCGCAGGGACGCGGTGAGACCACCGAGTGAAGCCTCGGGGCTGTTCTTCGAGAAGAGTGCTTTCACCGCGTCCCTACCCTTCGGCAGGCTCAGGGCCGTGAGCAACGTCGACCGGCGGGACGCGAAAAAGGACGAAACGACGCAGTGCCGGCACTGAAGTGCCGGCCTATTCTCATGGCGTCCCGATGGGACGCCTGAATGCCCGCAGCGACCCCCCTACCTCTTCTGCTCGATCCTGCTCTCAATGGCGCGCACGCGCGCGGGGAGTTGGGCGGGGTCGTCGACGTGGACGCGCACGACGCGCCGATGGTTCGCCTGAAGCGCCTCGAAGTCCCCTATCGCCTGCCCGGTCGCCAGCGTGGCGAAGTCGTACGACGCGCCGGAGACCGCCAGCCCTTTGTGGTAGTCGGCGGTGAATTGGATGAACAGCCCCCCCTCCGGCCCTCCCTTGTGAAGCTGGCCGGTGGAGTGCAGGAAGCGCGGCCCATAGCCGAGCGTGCTGGGGAGTTTGCGCTTGTTCAGAACAGTGTTGCGCAAGGAGTTGAAGGCCGCATCGCTCTCCGGGGTCTGGTCCGCAAAAGCCATGAGCGCAACATAGCCCCCCGGCTCGGCGGAATGAATCAACGCGACCGGGTCGCCGCTGTCGGCCAGCTTCGGCAGCGAGCCCCCCTTCTGGACCTGATCGAGGATCCGCCGCGAGTTGCGTTTGCTCTCCTCGACGTTCGGCTGGTCGAAGGGGTTGATCTCCATGCACGCCCCGGCGACGGCGACGGCGAACTCCCAGCGGAAGAAGTCGGCGCCGAGGTCATACACGTCGCGCAGTTCGATGCTCATCACCGGCTGGCCCGCCTCATGGAGTGTCCGGGCATGCCGGTCCGATTCGGCGCAGTCGTCGGTGATCAGTCGCAGATAGGTGAAGAGGCGGTCTTCTCCGTAAACGCCGGGCGCGTTCAACGGTTCGCCCGCGATGGGCAGGATTCCCTTGCCTTCCTTGCCGGTGCTTTCGGCGACGAGTTGCTCCGCCCAGAGGCCGAAGCCGGCGAGTTTGGGGGAGGTGATGATGGTGAGCTTGTTGCGGCCGAGCATCGCGAGGCATCCCATGACCAGCCCGAGCCATGCCCCGGCGTTGTCCTCGGCGGGGACCTCCACGCCGCAGGCGCGCGCCATTTCAGCGGCGCGAGAGAGGAACTGCCCCACGTCCAGCCCCATGAGCGCTGCGGGCACGAGTCCGAAATAGGAGAGGACCGAGTAGCGCCCCCCCAGGTCGGGGGCATTGATGAACGCACGGCGGAATTTGTCGTCCAGGGCGAGTTGTTCCAGGCTCGTGCCGGGATCGGTGATGGCGACGAAACGGCTCCCGGCCGCCGCCCCGACCGCCCCCTCCACGAGTTTACGGAAGTGGCGATAGAGCGACATGACTTCGATGGTGCCGCCCGACTTGCTGGAGACGATGAAGAGGGTCCGCGCCGGGTCAATGCTGCGCGTGATGCGGTCCACGGTCTCCGGAATCGTGGAGTCCAGGACGTGCATCTTCGGCCAGCCGCTACTTTCTCCGAGCGCAATGCGCAGGACTTCCGCCGAGAGGCTGCTCCCCCCCATCCCGAGCAGGACAACGCTGGTGGTCCCCTCGTCGCGGACCTTTCGGGCGAAGTCGTTGATCTCCGCGGCGTCGGCGCGCATGCAAAAAGGCATGTCGAGCCAGCCCAAGCGGTTGCCTATCTCTTCCGGTTCCGGCTTCCAGAGGGTATAATCGCGTCGCCAGAGGCGGCCGATGGGGTCGCGCGAAACGGTCTGGTCCCAGAGCGGACGGCACAGGAACTTCAGACGAGATGCAGGGGTCAATGATCTCTCCTCTCAGAGGATGCCCAAGTCGGACCGCGTGCTTGCGCTGAACAGTTATCATAAGCCCTGATGGGGGATGGTGCAAGGAGTTCCGCCGCTCTGAAAGACGTTTGCACTGCGGCGTGGAAAGAACACGCTGTTGCAGGGGCAAGGCACTTGTCCGCCGAAGCCCTGGCGAAGGAGGATGCCTTGCCCCTACGGCAGGCACGACATGAGTGGCCCCATCCTTGGGGCAAAATTGGACGACGGGAAAGAAGCCTGATGGAACTGAACATGGTCGAGGTGAAGCGCCTGGTCTCCGCCGCGCTGGCGGAGGACATCGGGACGGGGGACGTCACCAGCAACGCCATCGTGCCGGAGAAGGCGCAGGCATCCGCATTCCTCGTGAGCCGGGGGGACGGGGTGCTGGCGGGGCTGCCGGTGGCGCAGGAGGTGTTCGCGCAGCTCTCCCCGCACTGCCGGTTCACGCCGCTGGCGACCGAAGGGGCGCGCCTGACACGCGGAGCGCAGATTGCGCGCGTGGAGGGGCCGGCGCGCGCGCTGCTCGCGGGGGAACGCGTTGCGTTGAACTTCCTGCAACGCCTCAGCGGCGTCGCGACGCTCACGCGCCGATGCGTGCAGACGGTGCGCGGACGCGACGTGGCGATCCTCGATACGCGCAAGACCACCCCCCTGCTGCGCCATCTTGAGAAATATGCCGTCACCGTCGGCGGCGGACGGAACCACCGGATCGGGCTGTATGACCAAGTGCTGATCAAGGACAACCATCTGCAGATGCTTCTGCCGCAGGCGGGCGGGCTGCCGGAGGCCGTCGCGCTGGCGGTGCGCCTCGCGCGGGAGAAGGCCGCCAAGGGGATGTTCGTCGAGGTGGAGACGGAGAACCTGCCGATGGTCGAGGCGGCGATTGCCGCGAAGGCGGACATCATCCTGCTGGACAACATGACGCCGGATCAGATGACGCTGGCCGCGCGCATGGTGCGCGAGGCGCGAACGCGCGCCGGCGGGCGCTTCCCGGTCAGCGAAGCCAGCGGAGGGATTACGATGGAGAACCTGGCGCAGGTGGCCGCGACGGGTGTGGATGCGATCTCGCTTGGCGCGCTGACGCACTCCGCGCCGGCGCTGGACATTGCGATGGATTTTGAGTGATGACGGAAGGAACGACGGCGCTCACCACAGAGCACACAGAGCACACAGAGGACACAGAGAACGGGCCACTGATTGATCTTGCAGTACTCCCGGCGACAATCGGCGCAATCGGTGGATTCTATCCCTCGTTCCACTCGTAGCGGCACAGCGCCGTCACCGGCCCTTCCGCCACCAACGCCCCCACGTAGCCCTCCGCCGGTTCCAGGTTGTGCAGCGTCCACGAGGCGATCCCGCCCGGCTCCGCGGCGCTGGTGATCCGCATCGGCGAATCAGCGCGCACGGGCACGAAGAAGGACCGCAGCGGCAGCGCCAGCCCTTTGCCCAGCGCCTTGATGTACGCCTCCTTGCGCGTCCAGCATCGGAAGAACGCCGCCCGGCGCTCCCCCTCCGGCAGCAGGCGCAACTCCCCCGCCTCCTGAGGCGCGAAGTACCGCTCCGCCAGCCGGTCGCAGGCGACGCGCTCGCGCACCTGCTCCACGTCCACCCCCAACTCGCGCCGCGCCGTCACCGCCAGCAGCATGAGGTCGGCGGAGTGCGTCATGTTGAACCGGATTTCCTCCGCACACGGCGGGGACGCGCGAGGTGGGGACACAAAACTTTCCTTCGGACAGTATTGTGTCCCCGCCGCCCCCGCCACCAGGTATGGCTTGCCCCCCGGCGCGGTCTCGAACGTCAGATCCTGAGGCGCACGTCCGGCATAGCGCGCAAGCACGTCGCGCAGCACGACGCGCGCGATCAGGAAGCGGCGCCGATGTTCCGGGAAGATGAAGCGGTCAACCCGCGCCCGCTCCTCAGCGTTCAGTCTCTCGCGCAAATGCGCCAGCTGTCCATCCGAGGCCGTCAGCCAAGCCCTCCAGAGATGGACCTCCCCTTCCGCCAGCGCGGGGCGCGCAGGCGCGGAAGCCCAGGAGGATTGGCCAGACAGCGCTTCTTTCATGTTCTCTCGCGTTTGAGGGGGGAATAAGCGACGACTTAAGAAGGGTATCATCTAGTCCCAGGGAGTTTCAAGCAGGAGGGGTATGGAGTGCGGCGGCGCAGGCGCCGCTTTGGCTGCATACTGAGACGTCCCGGCGCAACCAACGTCCTGGGAGCCCGTTGAAAGAGTCAGGGGTGCGGTCCAAGAGAGTCTCAACTTCGTCGGAGGCCGATGTGGCACAGCCGCCCCCGGCTGTGGTTCTCACAGGCGAGGCGCCTGTGCCACACTTTTTCAACGGGCTGGACATTGGGCAAGCGCCCCCCCAAACCAAAGCGCCGCCGGTGGCGGCGCACTCCATACTCAGCGCGATGAAGTTCGGTTTGACATTTCCCCCCTGCCCGCCTAACATCGTTTTGGGGTACGTCTTTATCGGTTTTTCTCATGTGGGAATGACTTATGGCTCGCACTATCTTCCTGATCTGCGCGCTGATGGTACTGCCCTGCGTTTCACAGGCTCAAACGCAGCCCCCCGCCCCGCCGCCGGTGGCTGACCTCTCGGAGATGCCGGCGGATTGTCTGGTGGCCGGCGAGTTGACCAGCCCGGACCGGTTCTGCGGTATCGTGGAGCGGCTGATGGGCGCCGTCGCGGAGAAGCCGGAGCCGGGGATGCTGCGGCGCGTGTTCGGGAAGATGATGGGGAACCCCACGATGGCGGGGGTGGCGCTTGATAAGCCGCTGCGCTTCTATTACATGAACCCCAAGCTGCACGGGCAGCCGTGGGTCTATCAGGTGACGGTGGCGGATGCGGAGGCGCTGAGGAAGGCGCTGGGGCCGACGCGCGCCGCGCCGGAGGGGCATCCTGCGGGGGCGCTGGAATTCGGAGTCGAACAGGCAGACGAGAAGCGCGCTGAAGACGGCAAGACCAATGCGGAAAGCGCGCTGGAGCAGCGCGCTCCACCAACGTATCTGCTCATTCGAGACGACATCGCAACAATCTATTCCTCTCTGACGGCCTGCGAGTCACTGTCGCGCTGGCAGAAACTGAACCCCGAGCCGCCGCGGTGGCGCGTGGTCGGGCAGTTGCGCGGCCGGCTGGCTATTCAGCATTTCCTGGCGGCGTACGATGCGGAGTTCGCCCAGGAGGTCCAGGCGATGCGGGAACGGATGCGCGAGGCGCTCGAACGCTTCGGCAAGCGCCCGGAGACGGAGGAGGGAATTCGCAACGCGCAGGATCAACTCGATACGGCGGCCACTCTGCTGAAACAGGTCGCAGACATGGATGTCGGAATCGAACTGTCCGAGGCGGCGGCGGTGCTCCGCGCTGATGTGTTCCCGCTGGCCGACAGCCCACTGGCAAAGCTGGTCAGCACCCACCCGCGCGGTTCGCTGGAGTTGTTCAAGAGTTGCCCGGCCAACGTGGACGTTGCCTTCGCGCAGAACATTTCCGCGATGGGCGCGGTGAGCGGCTTGTTCCTGAACCGGCTGGGCCTGTTCGACATGGGGCAGGCGATCTCCTCGACCCTCGCAGCCCAAATGCTGTTCGGCCTGCTGTTGCCGAAGGAGCCAAACGAGGCCGTATCCCTCCTGCTGGTGCGAACCAACGAGACTGCCGAGACCGCCGGACAGTTCTGGAATCGGCTATTGCAGGGGGACGACGCGTCTACATTCGGGCTGCGATCGGTGGAGGCGCCTGCGGGAGAGGCGGCAGCGCTCGCAGAGGTGACTGTGAACGAGGCGAAGCTGGGGCCCGAGGGGGCGCGCGCCGTGAGGCGCATTCTTGGGACACGGCCGATGGCGGCGCAGGAATTGCGCGCCGGCCGCAGCGTCCTCGCGATCAGCGGGGAGCCCCTGGCGCTGCTGGCTCGAATACGGGGGATCGAGCAGGACCCGGCGGGAAGTCTGAGCAGGAATGGAGCGTTCAGTCGAACATTGGGGCTGCTGCCGGATGCGCCGAACGTCCTGCTGTATGCGTCGCCGGCGGCGGTGGCGCGCTGGCTGCTGCTGGCGGAAATTCCCTCTGCCGCGCCCGGGCCGGAGGCGATCGGGTTCGCCGCCGCCGCATCCCTCAAGGCGGACGGACACGCGCAGGCGGGAGTGGTCCTGCCGCTGGGGCAGGTACTTCAGGCGAAGCCAACGGATTAATGGGCAATGGGCAATGGGCGAGCGTCGTCGCGGGGCGTCTGTCGTTCATTGACAAATGTCTGTTGACCATTGCTCATAGCCCATTGAATTGACTCTCCGCCAAATCCCCTTTACACTGTGTAGATTCCTTCAAATCCAACAAGGACGATTTGTTCATGTGCAGACTGTTCCGCACGGCGCTTTTCACCGGCGTGGCGCTTTCCACGCTGTTCTCCAGCGGATGCCTGAGCCGCAGCGAAGTGACGTCCGACATTCGCAATGCGCGCGAGGCCCGGTACGAAGGCTGGGTCAATCGCGGGACGAGCGAGGAGCAGCCTGCGCCCCTGACGGGAGCGTTGTCGCTGGAAGAGAGCATCCTCACCGCGCTGGGGAACAGCCGGCCGGTACAGATCGCGCTGCTGCAGCGAGAGACCGCTTCGGCGCGAGTGATGGAGGCGCGGTCGGAGGCGCTGCCCACCGTCACCGCCGACGCCACGTACCTCCGGAGGGACATAGTCACCCGAGTCGCCCCGGGCGGAAATACCCTGGGGGAATTGGACAACTACGCGCTCGGAGGGCACGTCACGCAGCCTCTTTACAAGGGAGGCGCGGTCTCGGCAGGAATCCGGGCCGCCCGCATCTACACCGTGCTGGTGGACGAGCAGTTGCGCGGCACCTACCAGAGCGTCATCTATAACACGCGCAAAGCCTACTATGACGCGCAACTGGCGCGGGAGTTGGTCAAGGCGGATGACGAAGCCGTGCGGGTCGCCTCCGCGCACCTGGATGACGTGGAGAAGAACTTCGCCGCAGGGATGGTGGCCTCCTTCGACGTCCTGCGCTCGAAGGTGGAGATCAGCAACCTCACGGCGCAGCAGGTGCAGGACCAGAACCGCTACCACCTCGCGATGACCAGCCTGTACAACCTGATCGGCGTCTCCCAGGACAGCACCGCCACCTTGAGTACGCCGCTTGTGTACGAACCTTTCTCCCCTCCAGACATGGACAAGGCGGTGCAGAAGGCGTTCATGTACCACACCGACCTGCTCCAAGGCGAACTGAACGTCCGGCTGCTCCGCGAGGCGCTGGCGGTCTCCAAAGCCCCCTTCTGGCCGGAACTCCATGCCTTCTTCGACTCCATTTACGCGCGTCCGGATCCGCAGAATTCTCTTGTCCACGATTGGGGCCGGCAATGGTCGGCAGGATTGCAGGCGACCTATACGATCTTCGAGGGGTTCAAGGCGGTGGCCCAGGCGCGGCAGGCGGAGATCTCGCTGCGCCAGAGCCAGGTGACGCTGTATGACACGGAACAGCACGTTCTGCTTCAGGTTCGTCAGGCGCTGTTGAACCTTGAGGACGCGGTGAAGTTCGTCAACTCGCAGCAGGCGAACGTGGAGCAGGCCACGGAGGCGCTGCGCCTGGCCCGGCTTGGCTTCAATCAGGGAATCCGCAAGCAGGTGGAGGTGGACGACGCCCTCAGCGCCCTGACCACTGCCTTGGCAAACCTGGCCCAGGCGCTGTATAATCATCAGGTGGCGAAGCTGGACTTCGAGCAGGCCACGGGGACTCTCGCGCCTGTGGAGCCTCCGCCGGGCTCCCCCCTGCCGCCCCCCGCAAGCGGGAAGCCGCAGTGAGCGTTGCGGACTGTGCCGTGTCGTCTCGAGCTGCGGGTCGCGTCGCCATGCGCTGACGGATAGCTTCTTTTGTCGAGGTGAAGACGATGTTCAAGTCACCGTTTGACCGGGGGGGCCTCCGCTTCTACCTGGTGCTGATCGTCCTGACCAACGCGGCGATTTCCCATCTTCCCCTGCTGGACAACGCGCCGCCGGCTGTGGTCGCGCTCCTGAAGGGGAATATGACGGGCCTCTCCATCCTGGTTGCGCTGCCGTTGATCCTGCTCGGCACGGCGATCCATTTCTGGGCCAAGGGCTGCCTGATGCAGAACCGGGTCGTCGCCGTCATTGGCCCCTACCGCTACGTGCGCCATCCCTTCTACCTGGCGAACGGCCTCGTGGACGCCTCCATCGCGGTCATGTCCGGCTGGTGGCTGCTGATGCTTTTGCTGCCCTTCTGGTGGCTGGCGATTTATGTTCCGGTCATGCGCGGCGAGGAGCGGCATCTGATCGGCATTTTTGGCGACGGCTACCGGGATTACATGAAGGCCATTCCGCGCTTGATTCCCTTCCGCCGCCCGCTGCCTGCCAATGGCCAGGGGTTCTCCTGGACGAACCACAACATCGCCGAGGGAATGGAGATTCCCCGAGCGTGCCGGCTGCTGGCTTACCCGCTGGTGTTCATGCTCTGGGGACAACTCTGGACGAACGGCGACGCGTTCTTTTCCGACACGTACCATCTGCGCCTGCTGGGGCTAAGCGCGCTGGTTCTGATGTACGGACTCTCGCTGGCGTTCCGGAAGCACCTCAAACTGGGCCGCGTGATCCTGCCCGCCCAACTGCGCCACCCGGCGGCGCGCGTGGCGGTCAGCCTGACAACGGCAGGCATCGCCCTGCTGGTGGGGAAACTGGAGTTGGAGATCGACGCCCTCACCTTGACGGTCGGCGCAGTGTTCATGGCCGTGTCGGCGGTGGCCTTCTCCAGGCGCAATGCGCTTGCATTGCTCTTCGGCGAGGGACTGACGCTGGTCGGCGTGTCCGTCCTGTGCGAACTCCCATGGCTCGCGGCGGCGCCGGCGCTCTTCTACGCGGCGCTCATCATGGACACCCGCCTTGCCGCCGGGGGAAGGGCCTCCACCCCGCCGGAATCCGAAACGCCCTTCCGCCTCGCGCTGCCGGCTCTCTACTATGTACTGGTGGTCCTCGGACCTCTCTGCGCGTTGCTGAAGGAGCTCGTCCTCAACCCGGCATGACTGTCTTCCGGGCGGACGGGCGGGCACATCGTCGTGATGCGGCAGCGCTTCTGGCGTAGGCGGAGTTCTAGGGGGGGCGGCGAAGGGTCCGGTCGGCTAGTTGGCGGCGTCGCGCTTGGCGCGCTTTTCTTCATACATCGCTTGGTCCGCCTGGTGGAGCAAGTCTTCCAGCGCGGCCGGGTCCTCCGGGTTGAAGGCCACGATCCCGACGCTGAGGGAGAGGGCCGGGTCACGACCTCCGGCGTTCTTCGCCGCGACCTTACTGTCCAGTCGGCCGCGAAGCATCGCGGGCCAGAGGCGTTCGGCTTCGAGCACCAGCACCACAAACTCGTCGCCACCGATGCGCGCCGCGATATCCGAATTGCGAAACGCCTGCCGAATGGCGCTGGCCGCCTCCACGAGCAGTTGGTTCCCCTCCCGGTGGCCCTTGGTGTCGTTCACCCGTTTCATGCCGTCCACATCCAGGAAGATCAGGTACATCTTCTTACGCATGCGGGCGGCGATCTTGAACTGCTGTTCCGCCAAGGTCTGAAAGCCCCGGCGGTTGTACAGGCCGGTCAGGTCATCCACAAGGGAAAGCGCCTGCATGGACTCCTCGGCGCGCTTCTGCTCGGTAACGTCGCGCCAGATACTCTGAATGTAGCGCCGGCCGTTCAGCATGACGGAGCGGCTGCTGACGCGCACGTCGCGCAGTGAGCCGTCGCTGGCGCGGTACCGGGTGTCGTGGGAGGAAAGCCCTTCCGCCAGCAGCCGCTCCTTGACCCGGTCGGCTTCCTCCGCCGAGAGCGGCGCCTCCAGTTCGCTGATCTTTCGCTGCATGAACTGCTCGCGGTCATACCCCAATATCGTGTGCGCTATTTCGCTGCACTCCACGACGACGCCCGTCTCCGCGTCCACAAGCATCACCGGGTCGGCGGCCTGCTCAAAGAGCGTGCGGTAGCGCAGTTCCGCCTCGCGCAGGTCCATTTCCATCTTCTTGCGAACGGTGATATCGGACAGCCTTTGGACGATGCCGCAGAACCGGCCGGAGGGATCCATGATGGGGTCGGCCGTCAGAAGCAGCCACGCGCCATTTTTGTCGAGACGCAGCTCCGTCTGCTGGGCGGCATGGGATTTCTTTGCCCGGCGCAGCAGCGCGTCGGCAGGCTCCAACTCGCTCTTCTGGAAGACGTCGGCACTGGCCTTGCCCTCTATCCTGCCGGCCGATTTGCCGATCAGCTTTTCGGCAGCCTTGTTGGCATGGGTGATTGTGAATTGCTCGTCGAACAGGAGAATCGCCTCGCTGCTGCACTCGAACAACGCGCGCCAGAGAGCATTGGGGCAGGCCCCTGCCGGCGTAGCGCTCTGGGACGACGAACTCCCGCGCGGAGTTTTGCCTCCCAATGCCGGTTTGGGGTCATGCTTCTTCGGCGTCACAGTCTGTTCCCTTTTTGGACAACTATTCCACAAATTGTCAACAATGGTACCGAGTTCACCAAGGCAAAAAGAGTGGCATATGATACCGTGCGGCGCTGGAATATGCAAGCGAGAACTGTATGAGAACAACACATGGCGCCGCCCGGCGTCCGGGGCCATCTGTTGCATTACGGCACGGCGCAGCATCGATGGATTCTTGCGGTTTGACGAAAACTGCCATTTATTCCAGCGGCTCAACTCTTGTCCGCTGGAGCGTTGCCGGCCGCGGACCCCAAGTCCGCGCCGACAGTCGCAGCGCAGCCCCCCGATCTGGGATTGCCCTTGCTTGGGAGGGTGACAGGCCTGATACTACTGCATGAAACCACGCGCGCGATTCTGCACCGACCGGCCGGGAGGAGAAGATGCCGCGAGACCTGCCGCTTGGAAACGGTTCGCTCCTGGCGGATTTCGACGGCGCGTACCAGTTGCGCGACCTCTATTGGCCGCACGTCGGCTCGGAGAACCACACCAACGGGCATGCCTCGCGCTTCGGTGTCTGGGTGGACGGACGGTTCAGTTGGGTGAGCGATGACGCCTGGCGGCGCGACCTGCGCTATGAGGAGGACACGCTGGTCAGCCGCGTCACGCTTGCGCGCCACGACCTGCAGTTGGCCCTGATCTGCCGCGATGCGGTGGACTTCCATGTGAACCTTTACGTGCGGGAGATCACCGTCCGGAACCAATCGGACGCGCCGCGAAAGGTGCGCCTGTTCTTCGGGCATGATCTGCACATTACCGCGGACGAGCTGGGCAACACGGCCTACTATGAGCCGGAGCGCCGCGCGCTCTTCCACTACAAGGGGAAGTGCTGGATCATGATCAACGGGGCCAAGGTCGGACCGGAGGGGCTGACCATCGGCCTGGACCAATGGGCGGCCGGGCGGAGCGAGCGCAACGACCTGCAGGGCACGTGGCGCGACGCGGAGGATGGGATCCTTTCGGGCAATCCGGTCGCCCAAGGGAACGTGGACTCCACCATGGCGCTCCATCTTGACGTCGGGCCTGGGGGGGAGGCGAAGGCCTGGTACTGGATGGCGGTCGGAGGCGACTTCGCGGAGGTAACACGGATCAACCGCGCCGTCCGCGAGAAAGGCCCCGCCACCTTCCTGGAACGCACCCGCCATTATTGGGCTCTCTGGATCAGTAAGGCGAGCGCGCGCTTTACCGACCTGCCCGGGCCGATTGGGCAACTCTACCGCCGCAGCCTGCTGATCATCCGCACGCAGGTCGACAACTCCGGGGCGATCCTGGCGGCCAACGACTACGATATCACGCAGTACGGGCGCGATACTTACTCCTATATGTGGCCGCGCGACGGAGCGCTGGCCGCGGCGGCGCTGGATGACGCCGGGTACTCGGAAGTCCCCCGCCGCTTCTTCGAGTTCTGCCACAGCGTGATCACGGAGGAGGGATACCTGCTTCACAAGTACAACCCGGACGGCTCTCTGGCCTCCTCCTGGCATGGATGGTACCACGACGGAAAGAAAGAGCTGCCGGTTCAGGAGGATGAGACGGGGCTGGTGCTCTGGGCCCTGTGGCGTCACTTCGAACGCTGGCACGACGTGGAGTTCATCAAGCCGCTGTACCGCGGACTGGTGATCCGCGCGGCCAACTGGCTGGCGGAGTACCGCGACAAGGGGGACGGGCTGCCGCTCCCCTCCTGGGACCTGTGGGAGGAGAGGCGAGGGGTGTTCGGCTGGACCTGCGGCGCGACCTGGGCGGGGTTGCAGGCGGCGGCCAACTTCGCCGACGCCTTCGGCGAAGTCGCCATGGCGACCGGGTATCGGCGCGCAGCCGAGGAGATCAAGGCCGGCGTGCGCGCGCATCTCTGGTCGGCCAAGCACGGGCGCTTCCTTCGCATGATCCAGCGCGGCGCGGCGGTCGAAGACGCGACGGCTGATGCCTCGCTCTGTGGCCTTTGGTTGTTCGGCATGCTCCTGCCGGACGATCCGGCAGTGATCGCAACCATGCGCTTCCTCGCCGAGAAACTGGCGGTCAAGACGAAGGTGGGAGGCGTGGCGCGGTACGAGAATGACCCCTACCAGCAAGCCAGCCGCGACACTTCGCGGATTCCCGGCAATCCCTGGTTCGTCTGTACTCTCTGGCTGGCCGAGTGGCACATAGCGGCGGCGCAGAATCATGAGCAGCTTGCCGCGTGCGCGCGCCTGCTGAACTGGGCGATCGAGCATGCCCTGCCCAGCGGCGTCATGGCCGAGCAGGTGCACCCTGAGACCGGCGCCCCCCTCTCTGTCAGCCCCCTCACCTGGAGCCATGCGGCGTTTATCTCGGCGGTGCATGCGTTGGAACAGCGAAGGGCGGCGCTGGGCAATCTGCGCTGACGAACCCGCCGGGAATTGAACCGCCAAGACGCCAAGGACGCCAAGAACAACACCTCAGGATATTGTCCTTGTCGTCCTTGCAGTCCTTGCCGTCCTTGATCTCCTTCTTGCTGCACCGCCTTCTTCTGAGGGGAAGGGGCTCGGGCTGCTTTTCGCCGTTGCGAAAAGCAGATGTCTTGACCCCCGTTTGATTGAGAAGCGCCAACGGCGCGACAAGTGGGACCCTTTCGACAGGCTCCCTTCGACTGCGCTCAGGACAAGCAGGGCGAACTGCGCGCTCCACCGCACAGGGCGCAGCATGCTGCGCCCCTACAGTCGCCTGTAGCGCTCTCTACTGGGGATTACAGATGTGCGTCGTACCTGCGCTTCTTGAGGAAGTCCACGAGTGCTTTGACAGAGGAGGCGCGGCGCCGGTCGCAGACCAGCGTGGCGTCGGGGGTCTGGACGATGATGAGGTTCTCGACGCCGATGGTGGCGATGAGGTGCCCCGGCTCCCCCACGACGATGCAGTTGGCGGTGTCCAGCCCCGCATGGTCGCCCATGACGACGTTCCCCTGCGCGTCGGGTTTCTGGTGCCGCGCGACGGATTCCCAGGAGCCGACGTCATCCCACTCGAACCGCGCCTCCATGACCACCGCGTTCGACGCCTTCTCCATCACGCCGTAGTCAATGGAAATCTTCTGCAAGGCGGGGTATTCGCGCTCCAGCGCCTCCCCCTGCCGCGGGGCGCCGAGCGCCGGCTCGATCCGGCTCAGCCCTGCGTGGAGGTCGGGGAGGAACTCGCGGATGGCCGCGATGATGTCGGCGATACACCAGACGAAGTTGCCGCTGTTCCAGTAGTGCCGGCCCGCGCGAAGAAACTCCTCCGCGCGCGCGCGGGTCGGCTTTTCGATGAACTCCGCGATGCGGTACGCTCCCGCGACGCCCGGCAGCGGCTCGCCCCGACGAATGTAGCCGAACAGGTCGGAGGGTTCGCTGGGGCGCACGCCGAAGGTGACCAATACATGCCGCTGCGCCGCCAAGTCGGCGGCTTCATTGACGCACCGAACAAACGCCTCAGCCGGCTCAATGACATGGTCGGCGGAGAGCACGGCCATCGCGCCATCCGGGTCGGTGCGGCGCAGCATGAACGCCGCCAGCCCGATGCAGGCCGCCGTATCGCGTCCGCACGGCTCCGCGACGACCTGCTCCGGCTGGAGTTGCGGAAGCTGACGGCGCATTTCTTCGGCCTGGTCGCGGTGGGTGATGATGAGGATGCTCCCGGCGGGGAAGCCGCTCTCGACGCGGGCGACGGTCTGCTGGACCATCGTCCCATCGCCGAAGATTTGAATGAGCTGCTTCGGATGGTTCCGCCGGCTGCGCGGCCAGAACCGCGTGCCCATGCCCCCCGCCATGATTACCGGGTGCAGCATCGTCTCCCTTTCATTCAGGCCTTCGGCAGATTACGGTGTTGAGGGCGGCGTGTCAATAAGGAAGGGGGAGATTGGGTGATTGGGAGAAGGAGTCATTGTCGTCACGGCAGGTGGCGAAGCCGACGACATAAATGCCGTCGCGAGGAGTTCCCCCGCGGAACGCGGGGGAACGACGCGGCAATCTTCCTGATTTCCGTGGGCCGTCTGTCTGCTCGCGCCGGACAGGACGACACGAAAGAGAATAGCAGGAAGATTGCCACGGCCTTCCCCTTCGACTTCGCTCGGGGTCGGCCTCGCAATGACCATTTGATGCGCTCCGCGCATTACTCCCGCATGACGAACGCAATACTTCCGACTTGCCTTTGAACTGCGCCCCTTGCGGTGTTATACTCATTCGGGAAAGAAGCCCTTTTCCCTCTAACCGGAGATCTCGTTAGATGATAGGCAGCGGCGACGGCATTGACGCAAAAGCCCTCTTCGATTCCCAGTCCGGCCTGACGTACGACGACTTCATTCTCCTGCCCGACTACATCAGCTTCGCCGTGGGCGACGTGGATCTTTCCACAAACCTGACGCGCGACATCCGACTGAACCTCCCCTTCGTCAGCTCCCCCATGGACACCGTGACCGAGTCGGAAATGGCCATCTACATGGCGCTGCTCGGCGGCATCGGCATCATCCATTACAACAACAGCATCGAGGAGCAGGTGCGCCACGTGGAACGCGCCAAGCGCTTCGAGAACGGCTTCATCACCGACCCCATCGTCCTGGGGCCGGACAGCCTCATCAGCGACTTGGACAAAATCAAAGAGGAATACGGCTTCAGCAGCATCCCGATCACCGAAGACGGGACGCGCAAGGGGAAGCTGATCGGCATCGTCACCGGGCGCGACATTGATTTCGAGCCGAACCGCAACCAGCCGTTGCGCGCGTTCATGACCACCGAGGTCGTCACGGCTCCCAAGGGGGTGACGCTCAAGGCCGCCAACGATATTCTGCGAAAGACCAAGAAGGGGAAGCTCCCCATCGTGGACAAGCAGGGGCGCGTGGTCTCCATGGTCTGCCGGCGCGACCTGATCACCAACGAGGCCTACCCGCTGGCCTCCAAGGACAAGGAGAAGCGGCTGCGCGTCGGCGCGGCGCTCTCGACCCACGAGGATGACAAGGTCCGGCTGGCCGAACTGATGAAGGTGGGGCTGGACGTGGTGGTGATTGACTCCTCGCAGGGAGACAGCGTCTACCAGGCCAACATGATCAAGTACATCAAGTCGAAGTACCCGGAGTTGCAGGTGATCGCCGGCAACGTGGTGGTGGAGCGGCAGTGCAAGCGCCTGATCGCCGCCGGGGCGGACGCGCTGCGCGTCGGGATGGGGCCGGGCTCCATCTGCATCACTCAGGAGACGGTGGCCGTCGGGCGGCCGCAGGCCAGCGCGGTCTATCACTGCGCCAAGGTCGGGCGGGAATCGGGGGTGCCGGTCATCGCCGACGGCGGCATCTCCTCCGCGGGCCACATCGCCAAGGCGCTGGCGCTGGGGGCCGGCGTGGTGATGATGGGGTCGCTGCTGGCCGGGACGGCGGAATCGCCCGGCGAGTATTTCTATGAAGAAGGCCGCCGCCTCAAACGTTACCGCGGCATGGCTTCGGCCGAGGCGATGCTGGTCGGCGGGGCCAAGCGCTACTTCTCCGAAAAGGACAAGATCAAGGTGGTGCAGGGCGTGGAAGGGTTCGTGGCGGACCGCGGGTCGCTGCGCACGTTCCTCCCCTATCTGGCCCAGTGTCTGCGGCACAGCCTGCAAGAGGTGGGGTGCCGCACGCTGACCGAGATGCACGACGCGCTCGGCAACTCGAAGCTGCGCTTCGAGCGGCGGTCCCCTTCCGCCCAGCGCGAGGGCGGAGTCCACAGCCTGCAAGGATACAAGCAGCCGCCTGTGCCGGGTTGTCAAATCAGCTGACCGGACGCTCGTCGCAACGACGTTCGCGCAGGAAGGAGGCATACGCATGGCTGTGCATGGGCGCAGACAGGGTCGTTCCCTCATGGTGACGACCACGGGGAAGTCGTACGAGGAACTGCCGTTCGGCCCCAAGATCATGGTGACCCACCCCGCCCGCGCCTGGTGCCCGCCAACCGACGTCTTCGAGTGCGCCGACGCGTATGTCATCAAGTGCGACATCAGCGGTCTTCACTGTGACGAGCAAGGGCGCCTCCTGGACGCAACGGTCTCCATCCATGGCAACGTCATCAGCATCCGCGGCGAGCGGCGCGACGTCTGCACGGTGCCGCGCCGGTCGGCGCTTCAGATGGAAATTCACTACGGTCTTTTCCAGTGCCAATTGCAGATACATGACGCGTTCGACGCCGAGGGCGTGGACGTGGTGTACGAGGATGGTTACCTGAGGGTGGTCGTTCCGAAGAAGTCGCCCAAGGCGCCCGCGCCGCGGCGGGGTCCGGCCCACTCCTGATCGCAGGCCGGGGGGGGGGCAGAACAACAGCAGGGAGCACAACATGCCGACCGATCCGCAGCGCCCGCATGACCAGCAGCCCGGAGCCCCGGCGCCCGCCTCCGGCGTTTCGCCAAACGGGCAGGACATGGAGCAGATGCCGCTCCCCTCCGAACTGCCCGTCCTGCCCGTGCGCGGCCTGGTCCTTTTCCCGCAGGTTGTCCTGCCGGTGGCCGTCACCGAGCCGCGCGACGTCCGCCTGGTCAACGACGCCGTGCTGGGCAACCGCATCATGGCCATGGTCACCGCCAAGGAGGGGGCCGGCGATCCCCCTTCGCCGCAGCAGCTCTATTCCATCGGCTGCGCGGTGAATATCCTCAAGCTGATGAAGTTCCCGGATGATACCACGCGGCTGCTCGTGCAGGGGATATCCCGCATTCGCGTGGAAAACTACGTCGCCACAGAACCTTACCTGCGAGGCGCCGTCGCCCGGCTGGACAGCGTCACGGCGGACGACCTGAACAGCCGCGCGCTGGCCCGCAGCGTCATCGAGCAGTTCCAGAAACTCGTGGACCTCTCCCCCCACCTGCCCGACGAGCTCAAGCCGGCGATCATGAGCATTGACGACAACAGCCGGCTGGCCGACGTGGTCGCCGCCTCCCTGAACCTGGGCGTCCCCGAGCGCCAGGCGGTGCTGGAAATCCTCAACGTCACCGACCGCCTGCGCAAGGTCAACGAGTACCTCGCGCGCGAGCTGGAGACGGCCGAGCTCTCCACCAAGATCACCGGCCAGGTCAAGAGCGCGATGGACAAGGACCAACGCGAGTTCATCCTGCGACGCCAGCTCAAGGCGATCCAGGAGGAGCTCGGCGAGACCGACGAGCAGACGGCGGAGACCAACGAACTGCGCAAGCGCATCGCGAAGCTCAAGCTGCCGCGCGAGGCCAAGCGCGAGGCGGAGCGCGAACTCGACCGTCTGCAACGGATGCCCCCACAGGCCAGCGAGTACCACGTCGCGCGCACCTACCTGGAGTGGATCATCTCCCTCCCCTGGAACACCTCCACCAAGGACAAGCTCGACATTGACAAGGCGCGGCAGATCCTCGACCACGACCACTACGACCTGGAGCGCGTCAAGGAGCGCATCCTGGAGTACCTGGCGGTGCGCAAGCTGCGCAACGAATCGCGCGGGCCGATCCTCTGCTTCGTGGGGCCGCCGGGGACCGGAAAGACCTCGCTGGGCAAGTCCATCGCGCGCGCCATGGGGCGCAAGTTCGTCCGCATCAGCCTCGGCGGCGTGCGCGACGAGGCGGAGATTCGCGGCCACCGCCGCACTTACGTCGGCGCCCTCCCCGGCCGCATCATCCAGGGGCTGCGCAAGGCGGAGTCCAACAACCCCGTCTTCATGCTCGACGAGGTGGACAAGCTCGGCGCGGACTTCCGCGGCGACCCCTCGGCCGCGCTGCTCGAAGTGCTCGACCCGGAGCAGAATTTCAGCTTCAGCGACCATTATCTCGACGTTCCGTTCGACCTGTCCAAGACGATGTTCATCACCACCGCGAACGTCCTGGACACGATCCCCCCGCCGCTGCGCGACCGGATGGAAATCCTCGAACTCCCCGGCTACACGCAGGAGGAGAAGCTGCGCATCGCCCACCAGTACCTGATCCCGCGCCAGCTTGAGGAAAACGGCCTGACAAAGAATGACCTGGTGTTCGAGGACGACGTCCTGAATATTCTCATCAGCAGCTACACGCGCGAGGCGGGGCTGCGCAACCTGGAGCGGGAGATCAGCGCCCTCTGCCGCAAGCATGCCGCCGTGGTCGCGCGCCGCCCCAAGCAGCGCAAGAAACGCGTGCTGACGACGGGCGACCTGACGACGCTCCTCGGCCCGGCGCGGTTCTACCCGGAGATTGCCGAGCGCATGGCCGAGCCGGGCGTGGCCACCGGACTGGCGTGGACGGCATCCGGCGGGGATATCCTCTTCATCGAATGCACGCGATACCCCGGCAGCGGACGGCTGACCATGACCGGCCAGCTCGGCGACGTGATGAAGGAGAGCGCGCTGGCCGCTCTCTCCTACATCCGCGCGCGCGCCAAGAAATTGCACCTGAAATCCGACGATTTCGGCCGCTTCGACATCCACGTCCACGTCCCGGCGGGGGCGATCCCCAAGGACGGCCCCTCCGCCGGCGTCACCATCGCCATGTCGCTGTTGAGCCTGTTCCTGGGCAAGCCGGTGCGCTCCGACGTGGCAATGACCGGCGAGATCACGCTGCGCGGGCGCGTCCTGCCGGTGGGCGGGATCAAGGAGAAGGTGCTGGCCGCGCGCCGCGCAGGCATCCGCACGGTGATCCTGCCGAAGTGGAACGAGAAGGACATGTCCGAGGTGCCCGAGACGGCCAAGCAGGGGATGCGGTTCGTCTTCGTTGACCGGGTCAATGAGATCATGCCCCACGCCTTCGGCCCGGCGGTGGAGAGGAAGAAGCCGAGGCGACGGAAGAAATGAGGCGGAGCGCGCTGCCCGCCATCGCGTGTATGGTGGAGCGCGCTGGGACAGCCCGTCGAGAGCCTCCCTTCGGGTCTGAGCCTCAGGGTCGAAGACTGGGTCGAACGACGCGCTCCACCAGTTTGACGAACGCACCGCGCGGACAATCTCCATCGGTTCATTCGCTCAAGTCAAGTTCTGGCAAGGAGTCGGGGAATGGGAACCGGCGCGAGCAAAGATACGGAAATCACCTTTCCGGTGCGCTACTACAATCGCCGGTGCGTCCTTTTCAACGACCCGGTCCCCGCACGCGGATACAAGGGGCGCGTGGAAAAACCTCTGACGGTGCGCGCCGGCGAGACGGTCGTCGGCGTCATGCACGCCGGCAACGACGGGTATCCGGGCGGCATCGAGTGGTCGGCGGACTCGCCCGACGCGGCCATGAGCGGCAGCATCGAGTGCATCCCGCGCATGAAGAAGATCATAGACACCCGCATTGCCCCGCTGTTCGACGCCGCGCGTTCCATCGGAATCCGCGTCGTCTACCTCATGTCCGGCTGCGAGGACTGGGCGCGGGAATACCCGCAGTACCGGGACTTGGCGGCGCGCGTGAAAGAGACCAAGTCGCCCAAGGCGGACTTTCCGCGCTGCCCCAGGAACTTCCGGAGGGAACTCATGGCGGAAGTGCTGGGGGCTGAATATCTGGAACGGTCGGCACAGAGGAGCAACGCCATAAGTCGCATCGCCCCCACGATCGAGCCGCACCCGGAGGATTGGATCATTACCACCTCGGCGCAATACGCCACCCTCCTGCACGAGAACGGCATCCTGAACGTCCTCCTGACGGGATTCGACTTGAGCGGCTGCCTGATGACCGAGCCGGGCGGCGTGTACGACGCGACAGGATTAGGCTATCGCACCGTGGTCTTGAGAGATTGCACGACGGCGGGGGAATCCGCCGAGACGGCCCCCAATCTGGTCATCACGCAGTCCATGCTCACAATCCTCGAAATGTTCCGGGCGTATACCGCGGAGAGCGGGGATGTGATTGGGGGGATAGAGAAGGCGCTGCAGTAAGAGTCCGCTCGCGAGCCACGCCGTTTGACGCACAGAGCCGCACCTCGTAGAATCATTCCATGCCGGGGCGTAGCGCAGCTTGGCTAGCGCGCGTGGTTTGGGACCACGAGGTCGCGGGTTCAAATCCCGCCGCCCCGACCATTACATATCTTGCCCGCCCGCGAGGTGGAACGCGCTGTTCGCCCTGAGCCTGTTGAACGTGTTCTCAGCGCGCTTCTTCGCGGGTCGGCGATTTCAGGGACGGCGAGCGCCCGGTTTCATGCCATGAACGACCGCTTTGAATATGGGCGCATTGTGCAGATCGCGGGGATACCCCCTGAGGCGGTGTTCGCTGCCGTCCACCTCCACCGGCGCGCACTGAACGGCGAGCCGGCGGGCATGGTGCTGAAGAAGGCCGCTAAGACGAATGTGACGCTGGTGACGGCGGGCGACGGCGCGGGAAGCGAGACGATCTGCGTGAAGGAGTTCGTGCGCCCGGCCGCTCTGCGGCTGCTCCCGGCGGCGATTCGCCACCGGCCCGCCATCCGTTCCTGGCGCGCCGCGCGCGAGTTGCTGGCGCGCGGGGTCGCCGTGCCTGAGCCGCTGGCGCTGGTCTTTGGGCCAGGGCGCAGCAGTTATCTTCTGATGCGCCGCACCGCGGGCGAGGAGCATTTGCGCCGCTACGTCCTGCGCCGGTTTGCCGATGAGCGCAGCGCGGCGACGCGGCGCGCTTTCGCCGGCGCGTGCGCCGAGTTCCTCTGCGATTGCTGGGAGCGCGGGGTGTTCCACCAGGACCTGAAGGCGACGAACCTCCACGTGCGCGAGAGCGCAACGGGAGGATGGGAGTTCGAGTTGATTGACGCGGCGGCCGTGGCATTTCGCGTGCCCCTGTCGCCCCAGGAGATGATTTTGAACCTGACGCAGTTGAACAGCTCGACGCCCCGCGCGATGACGCGGACGGACCGGCTGCATTTCATGCAGCGCGTCGCCCGGCGGCGTCCGGAACTGGCGGGGCGCGAGGTGGTTCGCGAGGTGCTGCGCCTCAGTCTCGAACGCGGAGGGGTCTGGCTGCAATGATGCGCCCACGGCCCAGAGTGCTTCACCTCTACAGCGACTGGCGATGGACTGCCGCGGCGGAGTCGATTGTGAACCTGTGCCGCCATCTGCGGCGGCTGGGGTTCCCGGTGGACCTGGCCTGCCGCCGTCCGCCGGGCAATTATCCGCAGTCGCTCGAACACCGCGCGCGCGAACGGCGCATCGAGCCGATTCTGGACTTCGGCCTGAACGGGGAGAGCCGCAACCCGTTCGACGCGTGGGGGGACGCGCGCGCGCTGACGGAGTTCATTGACCGCGAGGAGGTGGAGATCGTCCACGTCCACAACAGCTACGACCACTACGTCGGCTCGCGGGCGGCGCGCAGGGTCAACAGCCGCCCCTTCGTCGTGCGCACGAACCACAGCGGCCAGCCGCTGCCGAGTTCCCTGATATCGCGCTGGCTGATGCGCGGGCATACCGACGCCTGGGTGGCGCCGACGCGCCCCTGTCTGGAACAGGACATGGCGCACTTCGGCATCCGCTCCGGGCGCGGCATCGCGGTGGAGGAGGCGGTGGACCTGGCCCGCTTCTCCCCTCGGCCGCAGGATCCCGGCCTGCGCAAGAGCGCGGGGCTCGCGGCGGAGCATGTCGTCGCCGGAATCGTGAGTCGCATCGCACCGGGGCGGGGTCTCGAGCAACTCCTTCCGGCGCTGGCGGAGGCGCTGCGTCAGGAGCCGTCGCTGCGGGTGCTGGTGATCGGAAAAGAGAGCGACCCCTCGGTGCTGCGCGAGTCGGCGGCGCGGCTTGGCATCCAGGAGAAGCTGATCCTGTGCGGCTACCGGGGCGAGGACTATCCCGACTACCTGCGGACGATTGACTTCCTGGTGCTGCCCTACGGCGGGTGCGACGGCGCGTGTCGCGCGGCGCGGGAGGCGATGGCGCGGGGCAAGCCGCTGGTCGCGCCGCGCAGCGGCCTGCTGCCGGAACTCGTGGAAGAGGAGCGCTGCGGCATTCTGGCGGGAAGTTCAGTCGAAGAGATGAGCGGGGCGATCCTCCGCATGGCGCGCGATGGCGACCTGCGCAAGCGGCTAGGCCAGGCCGCCTCCGAGAAGGCCCATGAGCGGTTCGGGGTCGAGCGGCAGGTGGAGGCGGTGGCGGAGTTGTACTTGAAGCTGGCGGAAGAAGGATGACGTTGGGAATGACGAATGACGAATGACGAATGACGAAATCCGAATGACGAAAGAATGACGAAAACGACAAGCCCGAAAGATGTCGCTCTAATGTGATGTTCCCAAAATATCTTGCACAAGTTTCGGGTCACACTGGGCGCCAGCGGATTCGTCATTGGCGTTTCCCTCGTCATTCGGATTTCGTCATTCGTCATTCGAGCGTACCCCGCACCCGCAAACGGCCCGTTATCACAACGGCCCGGCCTGCACACGATTGGAGCGTAAAAGATGGAGCTTGAGAAGCGCATCGGCCATTGGATCGAGAAGCGCCGCCCGGTGCTGGTGGAACTGCTCTCGGATCTGATCCGCGCGCGCACGGAGAACCCGCCGGGCAACGAGGCGGAGGCGGCGAAGGTGCTGGCGGCGTTCTTCGACCGCTTCAAGATTCCGCATGAGAGCTTCGAGGCCACGCCGGGGCGGACAAACATCATTGGCCGGATCGGTTCGGGCGGCAAGACCCTCCTGCTGCCCGGCCATCTGGACACCGTGCCGGCCGGCGACGGCTGGAGCCATCCCCCGTTCGAGCCGACGATCATTGCCGGGCGGATGGTCGGACGCGGGACGTCGGACAACAAAGGCCCCTTGGCGGCCATTGCGCTGGCCGGGGCCTGCCTCAAGGAGTGCGCCGACCTGACCGGCACGGTGCTGGTGGCCGGCGTCGCGGACGAGGAAACCAGCTCGGTGCTGGGGCTGGAGTGGCTGATGCAGCAGAAGTTGCTGCACCCGGACTACGCCATCGTCCCGGACATCGGCGGCGAGATGGCGGAGGTGGACGTCGCGGAGAAGGGGCTGCTGCACGTAAAGGTGATCTCGCACGGGCGCCAGGCGCACGGCTCGACGCCCCAGCGCGGGGTGAACGCAATCTGGAACCTGATTGCGCTGCTGGAGCGGGCGCGCGCGGCCGGCTTGCCCGCCGCGCAGCACGACCTGCTCAGCCCCCCCACCTGCAACCTGGGGATGATCAGCGGCGGTTCCGCGCCGAACGTGGTCCCCGGCGTCGCCTCCGCCGTTCTGGACTTCCGCTATCTGCCCGGCCAGACCGCGGAGCAGTACCTCTGCCACCTGCGCGAACTGGCTGATGCGGTCGAGCGCGAGACGCCCAACGCGCGGTTCGACATCGAGACCATTTCCGCGCAGCCGGCGACCGAGGTGGCGCGCGACAATCCGCTGGTGCGCATTATCCGAGAGACAGCCGTCGCGGTGACCGGGCGCGAGGTGCGCCTCGTCGGGATCAGCGGCGCGACGGTGACGAAGCAACTGGTGAGCCGCGGCGTAGTGGCGGTGGGATTCAGCGCGGGCGACGCCAAGGTGGCGCACATGGCCGACGAGAGCATTGAGTTGGAAGAACTGGCGCAGTTTACGCGCGTCATCGCCCTGGTGGCCGTGCGCCTGCTTGGAACGAAATGAGGAAGTAATGGACGCCGCGAAACTGCCGTTGGTGCGCCTGAAGCCGCGCCGCGCAAAACCGTTCTTCATGAGGCATCCCTGGGTCTTCTCCGGAGCGATCGGCCGGATCGAGGGCGGCCCGACGAAAGGCAGCGTGGTGGCCGTCACCGACGACCGCGGCACGTTTATCGGCAAGGGACTGTTCAATCCGGATTCGCAGATCATCGTGCGGCTCCTGACCTGGGACCGGGATGAGGCGATAGACGCGGCCTTCTGGCGCCGCCGGATCGAGCGCGCCGTGCGGCTCCGGCGCGACGTGCTGGACCTCTCCGCCACGCAGGCGTACCGCGTGATTTTTTCCGAGTCGGACGGCTTGTCCGGCCTGATCGTGGACAAGTACGGCGATTACCTGGTGGCGCAGTTCCTTTCGGCGGGGATGACGGCGCACCGCGAACCGATCCTGGACTGCCTGATGGAACTGCTGAAGCCGCGCGGCATCCTTCATCATGGCGACGACGAGACCGCCGAGAAGGAGGCCATCGCCATGCCGCGCGGGATACTGCGCGGGGAAGCGCCCTCCGGGCCGCTGGAAATCACCGTGGACGGCATGCGTTTTCTGGTGGACCTGGCCGGCGGACAAAAGACCGGCTTCTTCCTCGATCAGCGCGAGAACCGGCTGGCCGCGGCGCGCTACATGAGGGGCCGGAGCGTACTGGACGCCTTCTGCTATACCGGCGCGTTCGGAATTACGGCGGTCAAGGCGGGCGGCGCGACCGAACTGCTGGCGGTGGACCGCAGCGCGCCCGCGCTGGAGTTGGCGCAGCGCAATTTCGAGTTGAACGGCATCACCAACGCTCAGGTGCGCGCGGCGAACATCGCGGAAGAACTGCGGGCGCTAAAGAAGGCGGGACGGACGTTCGGCGGGGTCATCCTCGACCCGCCCAAGTTCTCGCGCAGCGCGGCGGGGATGGAGCGCGCGCTGCGCGCCTATCGCGACCTGAACCTGCTGGCAATGCAGTTGCTGCGGGACGACGGCATCCTGGTCACCTGCTCCTGCTCCGGCCACGTCAGCCCGGAGATGTTCCTGATGATGCTCAACGACGCGGCGACCGAGGCGGGGGCGACGCTGCAGATTCTGGAGCGGCGCGGGCAGTCGGCCGACCACCCCGTGATCGCCTCCTGCCCGGAGACCGGCTACCTGAAGTGCTTCATCTGCCGGGTGGCGAAGTAGGCGGGCGGCAAAGCGGACGGAGTGGACGGATCAGACGGATCGGACGGATACGGCAATGGCACGAAGCCTCGGGTGCTCCGGGAGACCCTCCCCCGCCAGCGGGCGGGCATAATCCACGAACGCCTTGCGCGGCAGCATCGTGCGCCGGTCAAACCACGCCGCGGGCAGCAACTTCTCGGAGTTCGCGATTTTCGAGAGCGGAACCGTGTCGTACGAAATGCGATAGGCCCGCCCCGGCGCGCGGCGCATGACGACCATGCAGTCGCTTCGCCCGCGCAAGGCATAGCGCACGGCCCAGGCCCCGCAGGCGCGCGCCTCGCGCAGGTCGCTCTCCGACAGGTACGCGGCGGCCATCCTCTGAATCGTCCCCGGCTTGTCCCAGCGCGCGCGCGCACCCACCTTCTCCTTCACCAACTCGCACAGGTACTCGGCCGCCCCGACGAGCCGCGGATGCCTGAAGGCGTCCAGTTCGGCAGCGCGTCCTTTGTCGGCGACGGCGCGCCCCCGCGCGTCGCGGATCGTTTCGCTGACGACCACCACGCAGTAGCCGATGCGCGCGAGCCAACTCCGCACGAGCCGCAGGAATTTTGCCTCGTCGAAAGGGACCTCCGGAGGCCAGATGAACTGCGGAGCGTCTAATTCGTTGCGCTTCGCCAGCGCGGCGGCCGCCGGCAGCCAGCCGGCGTTACGGCCCATCACCTCGATGATCTTCACCGGCTCGACGCTGCGCATGGCCTCGGTCTCGGCCCCCGTGTCTGCGACCACGGAAGCGATGAACCGCGCCGTGCTCCCGTAGCCGGGGCAGTGGTCGGTGAAGGGAAGGTCATTGTCTATCGTCTTGGGAACGGAAACCACGCGCAGGCCGTCGCCCGCCTGCGCCGCCGCGCGCGCGAGGCGGTGCGCCGTGTCGGCGGAATCATTCCCGCCGATGTATGTGAAATACCGCACCCCCCACTGGCGGAACCGTTCCACGACCCCGCGGGCCTCCGCAGCGGATAACCTGTGCCGGCAGGAGCCCAGCGCGGCGGCCGGCGTACGGGCGATCTTTCTGAGAGTGCGTGGATCCTCACGCGCGAGGTCAACGATCTCCCCCTTGAGAATCCCTTCAATCCCATGGCGCGTCCCCCAGAGACCGGCGATCCCCGAAGATTTCTTCGCCTGTTCGATGACGCCGACGAGGCTTGCGTTGATGACCTGCGTGCACCCGCCGGACTGCCCGACCAGGAGCTTTCCACGCCGCGTTTCCAAAGCCGCCTCCTTGCCGCTTCAGTCTGTGCCTCAGAGTGGCGGGCTAAAGCCCGCCCCACACGTTCTCAGCGAACGGATGTGCCCTGACTCCACCCGGCGCATTCTAATCGCAGAGGACTGGCGGCGGCAACTGACCGATGCGTGTAACGAGCCATATGCGCTCTGCTCACCCGTAGGGGCGTAGCATCCGCCTCCGTCGAGGCTTTGGCCGGACAAGTGCTACGCCTCTACAACGGCTTGTGCTTTCCACGTCACAAAACATGCACCGCCTATTGACATCAGCACAGGAATCAGAGATGGTGGTGCGGCATGGTTCATCAAGGAGAAGAGATGGAAACGCCACAACTGCCCTCCGGGGGACCGCAGCCGCCCACGTCGGCGCAGGTGATAGCGCCGTTGACGCAAGCGTGGGACCACATGAAGGCGCAGCTTTTCCCCTTCAACTTCTCCCGATGGTTCACGCTGGGGTTTGTGACGTGGCTCGCGATGCTTGGGCCGCAGGGTTGCCGCATGTCGCTCCCGCCGATGCCGGGACAACGCCCATGGTCCCCCGCACCGAACGAAATCCAGTCCAAGGTGGACAACGCGCTCCACTTCGCGGATGCGCACATGACCCTGGTCGTCGTTTGTGGAGTTGCCGCGCTCATTCTGCTGCTCTGCCTGTTCGTCGCGACCGCTTACCTGCAGAGCCGCGGCCTGTTCATGTACATGGATTGCATCGTGCGGCGGAGGGCGGCGGTGAAGGAACCGTGGCGCCGGACGCGCGAGCAGGCCTGGCAGCTCTTCCTGCTGCGGCTCGTGATCGGACTGGTTCTGTACGTCGCGTTACTGGCCGACGGGGCGGCGCTCTTGATGGCGTTGCTCCCATCAATCCGAAACCATTCGCTCGGGTGGGAGCAGGCGCTTCCGATCATGCTGGCTCTGCTCGTGCTGATGCCGTTCCTGCTGGGGTGGGCGCTGGTGCAGTATGTGGCCTCGGAATTGCTCGCGCCGATCATGTACCTGCGCGGGATGAGCCTGCGGCAGGCATGGCAGGAACTGCGGCGCATTGCGCGCGGGAACTTGTGGACGATTACGCTCTTCGGGCTGATGCAGGTCGTCATCGCCATGGCCTGCGGCATGCTCACGGTGCCGGTCATCTGTTGCACCTGTTTCATCGGCGCGCTGCCGGTAATCAACCAGACAATCCTGCAACCGCTCTATCTGTGGACGCGCTTATCCGCTGTACTTCCTGGCGCAGTTCGGGCCGGAGTATGCCATGCCGCTCTGGCCGGGACCGGAGCGCACGGAGCCGGGCCACGTGGAAACACTCGTGGCCGCCTGCACGCACTGCGGGCAGGAACACCAAATTCCCAACGGCGCGAAGGGGCGCTACGTCTGCACCCGATGCGGAGCGCAGTTTGATGTAGTCTGAGCGGGTGTCGCAAACTGACGCAGTCGGGCCAAATCGTGTACCACAACAGAACAGGTATGAGTGATGGGCCGAAAAGGAAACCGAGTCAGGATCGCACTGGCATGGCGGTTTCTCATCATGGCATGCGAGTTGCTACGTAAGCCAGTGGCTTCTGTCTAAACTTTGCGTGGAGGTGAATAGAAACTATGAATACCCGCATGCACAAGCCGGTGAGGGCATCATTGTTCGGCCTGACGATGGTCGAGATGCTCGTGGTGATCGGCATCTGCGGCGTCATGGCGCTGGTGCTGATTCCGTTCATGTTCCGGGCCCGCTCCAACGCCCGGACGATCGTTTGCATGGACAACCTGAGAGGGCTGGGACAGGCGTACTCGGTCTGCCTGTTCAATTCCAATGGCGCCTTGCCGGACGTGTACTATACGTACTCAGGGTCCGGCACGACGTACCAGATCAATATGCGCGCCCCCGAAACGGTTGACGCGAGCATGATGACCAGCGAGGTCAGTTTGTCCATGGTCTGCCCGACGGACCTGACGCCCCGCGCGGTAGCCGCGCAGACGCTTGCGGGCACGTCGGGGACGGCGTTGTCGAGTTACGGATACAACGTGACGCTGCCGGTGGCGTTCAGGAACTGGTCGCGCATCCCCTTCCCGGTCAACACGGTCACCTTCTATGACGGCGACGTGACCTCGATCGAAGGAGAATGGCAGCGAATCCCCGGCTGGCAGGGGCGCTCGATCCGCCTGCGCCATTTCAATGATACCGCCAACTATCTGTATCTCGACGGGCACGTGGAGCGGTTGGAAGCGTTCTCCGATGAATCGTTCAATGGAGTGACGACCGCGGTCACGCGCCCGCCCAGTGGCGGCGGCCCTGTGACCACGACGATCACTATGCCCCTGACTCCGACCACGACGCTTCCTCCCCCGCCGCCGACGACCTTTGGCATCGCGGGGATGATCAACATCAACCCGAGCAATAGCTCGGCGCTGGAGTTCAACTTCGTCGTGCCCGGCGGATTTACCGTGACGCGCGACGACCTTCATAACGATACCGTATTCGCCCCGCGTCCGGGCTTCGGTTCCGTCGGCCTTGAGTACACCGGCGCTGCGACCTTTGTGCACGTGAAGCCCAAGGGGAACGGCGACCTGAACGGCTTGATGGTGAATGGGCTGCCCTACACGCTGAAGAACGGCAACATCTACGAGTTCACCTCAAACAACATGGCTGTCCACGTATTCAACGACAAGCGGAGCGGCAGTGGCAAAGCGATGGGCAAGTGGTGGATTGACATCAACGCCTGGGATGTCACCATCCAAGTCATCAAACCGGACAACAAGTAACGGCAGGGCGATTGACGGCTGGAGGACGCAGGGCGTACCCTGCGGGGCTTTCAGCCGTCATTCGTTTTAAGGTATTGACGCTGCTTGCGCGGCCGGATCAGAGTCCGACGGCGGCGCGGGCGGCTTTGAGCGTTTGAGTGGCGCTGGCGCGCGCCTTGGCTGCGCCTTCGGCCAGGACGCGCTGCACGCGGGCGGGGTCCTTCTCCAGTTCCTCCCGGCGCAGGCGCGCTTCCTTGAAGTACTCCAGGAACATCGCCAGCAGCCGCTTCTTCACTTCGCCGTAGCCGATGCCCCCCTGCCGATAGCGCTGCTCAATCTCGGCGCGCTCCGCGTCGGAGGCGAGCAGCTTGACCAGGGCGAAGAGGTTGTCCTTGTCCGGATCCTTAGGCGCCTCGACGGGGGTGGAGTCGGTCTGAATCCCCATGATCTTCTTCTTCAGGACGCTCTCCGGCTCGAACATCCTCAGTGTGTTGCCGTAGCTCTTGGACATCTTGCGCCCGTCGGTACCCGGAACAATCGCCACGTCGCTGAGGATGAACGGCTCCGGTAGCTTGAAGGTCTCGCCAAAGAGCGCGTTGAACCGCTCGCCGATGTCCCGGCATACCTCGACGTGCTGCTTCTGGTCCTGCCCCACCGGGACGAGTCCGGTCTGGTGGATCAGGATGTCGGCGGCCATGAGCACGGGGTAGGCGAACAGGCCGTGATCGGACGGGAGCCCCTGGGCCACCTTGTCCTTGTAGGCGTGGCAGCGCTGGAGCAGCCCCATGGGGGTGACGGTGGAGAGGATCCAGGCCAGTTCGCAAACTTCCGGCAGGTCGGACTGGAGGAAGATGGCGACACGTTCCGGCTTCAGCCCCAGCGCCAGGTAATCCATGACCACGTCCACGCTCAACCGGCGCAGGCGCGGGGCGTCGCGCAGGCTGGTGAGGGCGTGGTAGTTGGCGACGAAGAAGAAGCAGTCATGCTCCTCCTGCATCCGCACGTACTGGCGGATGGCGCCGAAGTAGTTTCCCAGGTGCAACTCGCCCGAGGGCTGGATGCCGGAAAGGACTTTCATAGCGCGCGGTTCTCCAACAATATTCTCTTGACGGTCAAGAGATTATAGGCAGAGGGAGGCTGGGGCGCAACGGCGATAACGGATTCAACGTTCAACATCCAACGTCCAACGTCTAACGTTCAACGGACGGCAACGAACAACAAACGTCAATGTTCAACAACAAACAGACAACGGCAATCTCGTCATCAGAGGAATGTGTTGTCCGCCTTCTCCGCGCCGATCGTCGTAGGCTCGCCGTGGCCGGGGTAAACCAGCGTCTCGGTAGGCAGGATGAGGAGCTTTCTGCGGATAGCGCCGACCAGCGCCAGGTGGGAGCCGCCGGGGAAGTCGCTGCGGCCGATGCCGTTCTGGAAGAGGGCATCGCCGGAGAAGAGCACCGGCTTCTCCCCCACCGCCGGACCGGCCTCCGCGTAGAAGCAGATGCCGCCGGGGGTATGGCCGGGGACATGGATGACGCGGAAGCGGATGCGGCCGACCTCGACGACATTCCCCTCCGTCAACAGGAGGTCCGCCGGCGGGCTGGTGGCGGGAAAGCAGACCATGGCGCTGAGGTTGAGTTGCGCGTCCGTCAGGAACGGCGCGTCCGCCGGGTGGCAGGCGATCCGCGCTTCGGGATAGGCGAACTTGACGGCCTTGTTCCCGATGATATGGTCGGCATGGCCGTGGGTGTTGAGGATCCAGCGCACATCAAGGTCCAACTCGCGGCAGCGCTCGACAATAGTCAGCCCCTCTTCGCCCGGGTCTATCACGGCCGCCTCGCGGGTCCCCGCGCAGGCGGCCAGATAGCAGTTGGTCTCGACCGGACCGACGATGAAGCGTTCCAGAATCACGCGCGCTTCCCCTCTTCGGCCAGGAATTTGTCAATCAGCTCCTTCGACTCGCAACTGGCCCCCTCCTGCCAGAGGCCGACGATCTTGCGCTCACGCTCGGCGTTTTCCGCGCTGTCGGAGGCGTGCGCGCCGTTCTTCATCAGGTCGTACCCGTACAGGCTGCGGATCGTCCCCTCCTCGGCCTCCTTGGGATTGGTCGAGCCGAGGCGCTGGCGGATCTTGGCGATGGCGTTCTCCCCCTGATAGAGCATCGCCACGCACTTGCCCCGCTCCTGCAACGGCAGGTTGACGCCGCTCTCGTCCTGCCCGGTCATGTAGCTGACGATCTTGCGGAACTCGAAGTCGGCGTTCGGCTCTTTCAGGACGTCCGCGAGCTTGGCCTTCATTTCTTCGGTGATGTCGAAACCAAACACCGGGCCCAGCGCCTTGGCGGCGCGTTCGGCGGCCTGGCCGGAAAGCTTGCGGACGAAGATGGAGCGAAGCGGGCCGTAGAACTCCTCGGCCTGTTCGCGGCTGAAGCGCAGGAGCTTGGCCGAAACGATGTACAGTCCGGTGCGGCTGAAGACGTCAATGATGTTGCCGGGCCGGCTGGAGCGGCGGGCGAAGTTGTCCGGTTTGATGATGACCAGCGTGGTCTCGACGGGCGCGCCGGCGGGGTACTGCACGATGTTGGTGAGGATGCCGCCATCGGACATGGCGTAGTCGCTGAGGATCTTAAGCTGGCGGCGGTTGGCCTCGGTGGTGGTGGGCATGAGCACGGCGGGCTCGAAGAAGACGGTCTTGTCGCGGCTGAGGACGAAGTCGCCGTAGGTGCCGCGGATCGTGTCGCCGCGCATATTGGTGGAGAGCACGCCGACCACGTCCTCGCGCAGCGAGCGGACGGCGTCGGCGCCTTCGAACAGGAGCATCATCATGCGGTTGGTGATGCCGAAGGGGTTCTCGCGCCGGCAGTTGGTGTCCACGTAGCGGGAGAGCGCTTCGCGGATCTCCGGCGGGAAGTTGTCGTGCTGGAGGGTCTCCAGGTATCTGTCAATCATCTCGTCGGAGGGGGCATACATGCGCGCGCCGACGAACTTGACGTTGCGGCTGAGCGCCAGGATGCGCCCAATGATGCCGCCGGTGCGGCTCTTGAACAGCGTGTACGGCGTGATGAGGACGTACGTCAGTTGTTTGGTTGCCATGGGACTCTCCCGATAAGACCTATAGGACCTATATATCCTATGACTGGAACCTCCGCCCGTTTCCATACGCGGCGGCTTTGATCGTCCTGGGGATGAGGCGCAGACGGCCCTCTCCCACCAGAGCGGTCGTCTCCGTCACGAACTGTTCCGTCGGACGCACGGCGCTGTCGCGCCCTGCCTGCACGATCACGCGTTTGCCATCCTGCTGCGCGATTTCCAAGTACACCGGTCTCTCGCCAAAGTGGCGATGCAGCAACTCCTGGAGTTTTTGGAGCTTCTCTTCAGCCACCGCATCGGCATCGAGCGCTATCTTGACCTTGTCAACAAGTCGCACGAACTCGGCAATCGGCAGCGCTTCTTTGATCTGCAAGCCGGGCCGCTCGCTGGAGCGGTCCACCGCGCCGACCAGCAGAAGGATGGCATCCTCCTTGAGCAGCGAGGCGTACTTCTCATAGGTCTCCGGGAAGGCCACGCAGCGCACTGTGCCGGTGAGGTCTTCGATCTGCACCTGCGCCATCGCCTTGCCGTGCTTGGTGAGCATCTGCCGCATTTCGACGATTTCACCGGCCATGATGACGCAGGCGTCGCCGGGGGGCGCGTCGCGCAACTCGGCGGCGCTGGTGGCGATCTGGGCGATGATGCGCTGATAGCGGTCGAGCGGGTTGAAGCTGAGGCGCATGCCGATCGCCTCTTTCTCAAAGCGCCCGATCTCGCCGGGGGGCCATTCCTTGACGTCGGGGAGCGGCGGGTCCGCGGGCAGGCCGGAGGGTTCGTTGCCGCCAAAGAGGCTCTTCTGCCCCTTGCGCCGGTCGCGCTGCGCCCGCGCGCCGATGCGCAGGGCGTCCTCCAGAGCGGCCAGCTTCTGCGCGCGGCTGCCGGGCAGGCTGTCCAGCGCGCCCGCCTTGATGAGCGTCTCCGCCGCCTGGCGGTTGATCGCCGCGCTCGGCACGCGCTCGCAGAAGTTGTAGAGGCTGCTGAAGGGGCCGTCCTTGGCGCGCGCCTCCAGGATCGCCTCCACCGCCTTGTCCCCCACGTTCTTCACTCCGGCCATGCCGAAGCGGATGGCCTTGTCCTCCACGACGGTGAAGTGCGCCTCCCCCTCGTTGATGTCCGGCGGCAGGATGCGGATGCCCATCTGCACGCAGTCGCGGACATGCTCCTTGAGCTTGTCGCTATGGCTCATCTCGCAGGTGAGGTCGGCCGCGGCGAACTCCATCGGATAGTTGGCCTTAAGGTAGGCGGTGCGGTAGGCGAGGAAGGCGTACGGGGTGGTGTGTGAACGGTTGAAGCCATACTGCGCAAAGTTGCGAATCAGGTCGAAGAGCGCCACGGCGTTCAGCCTGGAGATGCCGCGCTCCTGCGCCCCCTTGATGAACGCCTCCCCCTTGGCGTCAATCTCGACGGAGCGCTTCTTGCCGATCGCCTTGATGGTGCTGAGCGCGTCCCCCAGGGAGAGGCCGCCGAGCTGGTTCAGGATGCGCATGATCTGTTCCTGATAGACGATCACGCCGCAGGTGTCTTTCAGGATCGGCTCCAGGCGCGGGTCGACGTAAGTGATCGCCTTTTCGCCGTGCCGCCGCGCGACGAAGTCGTCAATCATGCCGCTCTGCAGCGGGCCGGGGCGATAGAGCGCCACAATCGCAATGACGTCCTCGATATTCTCCGGCTTCAACTTCCGCAGCAGTTCCTGGATTCCCGACGAGCCAAGCTGAAAGACCGCCTTCGTGTCGCCGCGGGCCATCAGGTCGTAGGTGGCCTGGTCGTCGAACGGAATCTGTTCGAGGTCGAGGCGTTTGCCGGTGCGCCGCTCGATCAGGACGAGCGCCTTGTCCACGATGGTCAGCGTACGCAGGCCGAGCAGGTCCATCTTGAGCATGCCGGCCTTTTCGAGGTCGTTCATGGCGAACTGCGTCATGACGATGTCGTTCACCTTGCAGATCGGGATCTGCTCGGTGAGCGGCTTGTCGGCGATGCAGACGCCCGCGGCATGCGTGCTGGCGTGGCGGGCGAGCCCTTCGAGCTTTTCGGCATAGCCGAGCAGTTCCCCGATGCGCGGGTTGCTCTTCTTGTCGCGCCGGAGCGTTTCATCCTGTTCGAGGGCGCTCGCCAGGGTGGTGCCGAGGGTGGCGGGGATGCGCTTGGTCAGGTCGTTCGCCTCCGCCACGCTCCAGCCCAGCGCGCGCGCAACGTCCTTGACCACGGCTTTTGCCTTCATCGTGCCGAAGGTGATGATCTGCGCGGTGTTGTCATGGCCGTACTTCTCGCGCATGTACCGGATGAGTTCCTCGCGGCGCACCTCGCAGATGTCAATGTCGAGGTCGGGCGGCTCGCGGCGCTCCAGGTCGAGGAAGCGCTCGAAGATCAGCGAGTACTTCAGCGGGTCCACGTCGCTGATTCCCAGAACGTAGCAGACGATGGCGCTGTTGCCTGAGCCTCTGAGCCCGACGGGGATGCGCTGCTTGCGCGCGAAGTTGATGATGTCCCAGACGATGAGGAAGTAGCTGCTGTACCCCATCTTGTCAATGACGCCCAACTCGTAGTTGAGCCGCTGCGTGACTTCAGCAGAGGGATCGCCGTAGCGCCAACGGATCCCCTTTTCGCAGAGTTGGCGCAGATACTGCGTGTCCGTCATCCCCTGAGGCGGATCGAAGTGCGGGAAGTGGCGGGCCTTGAAGTCCATGTGCAGGTTGCAGCGCTCGGCGATGGCGGCGGTGTTCTCGACCGCCCCCGGCAGCCCGGCGAAGCGCTCGATCATCTCCTGACCGGACTTGAAGTAGAACTCCTGGGAGCCGAAAGTCATCCGGTCGGCGGACTGCATGGTCTTGCCGGTGTTGATGCACAGGAGAATCTCCTGCGCCTTGGAGTCCTCTTTCTCCGCGTAGTGGATGTCGTTGGTCGCCACCATCCCCAGCCCCTGCTGGCCGGCGATCTTCGCCAGCGCCTCCATGCAGACGCGCTGGTCTTCGAGGCCGTTGTCCTGGACCTCGATGAAGTAGTTTTCCTTGCCGAGCATTTCCGCGTAGCGCGCGGCGACGGAGGCGGCTTCCGGCGCGCGGCCGGAGAGGATGTTCTGGCAAAGCTCGGAACTCGGGCAGCCGCTCAGGACGATCAGCCCCTTGCGATGGCTCTCCAGAAGGTCGAAGTCAATGCGCGGCTTGTAGTAGAAGCCCTCCAGGTAAGCGATGGAGGAGAGCTTGACGAGGTTCTTGTATCCGGTCTTGTCGGTGGCGAGAAGGGTGAGGTGGTAATTGTCCTTGCCGTTGGAGGCGGACTGCCTGTCCTTGTGGTTGCCAGGGGCGACGTACGTTTCGAGGCCGACGATCGGCTTGACGCCGGAAGAGTCCATCTCTTTGCAGAACTGGACGACGCCGAAGAGGTTGCCGTGGTCCGTCAGCGCGAGCGCCTTCTGGCCGTGCTTCTTCGCCAGCTTGCCCAGCGCCTTGATGCTGCAAGCGCCGTCGAGCAGACTGAAGTGGCTGTGGACGTGCAAATGAACGAAATCTTCGGGCTTCATCGGCTATGTTCTGCGAACAGAATGGCTTACAAATGCGAGCGGCGGCCACCGCGCCGCCTGCGTCTGTTGCCATTATCGCCGATTGGTGCAGGATGTCAAGCTGAGGCGCGTGGAAGGAAAAGGGGTCAGGCATCTTTTCGCAACGGCGAAAAGCAGCCTGACCCCATTTGCGCCTCTGATCCTATTTCCTTCCCTACCTGCACGCCTCGACGTATCGCGTCCGCAGGTCGTAGAGGATGACGTTCATCAGCTTCTCCTCCTCCTCGGTGAGGTTACCCTTCATTTTGTCATGGAGGATTTGGAGGAGGTCAATGGAGTACTTGGCGGCTTCGAGGTTCCGCTCCTTCTTGCCGGAGGCGGGGTTCTCGAACAAGCCCAGGTTGATGAGCACCTGGCCTGCCAAGCCGGAAATGAAGGTCTTGAGGCTGGCAGCCGGCAACGGCGGGCGTGCGGCCCCGCCCGACTCACCGCCGTCCGATTCCTGCGCATGGTCCGTCACGTCATCCTCTCGCTGGTCGTCCATTCGCTTCACCTCCGAAACGGCCCGGCAGCCGCCGGGCCCGGTCGCTCACTACTGCCCGCCGCCACTATTCTTCATATCCGCCAGGGTCTGCGCAAGGAACCGATGCGGCGGCATGGGGCTGAAATTGAACGCCTCGGCCATCCGGACGAGTTTCTCGCGTTGGGCCGGATAGAGTTCGGCCAGCACGGCATAGATCGTGCGCCGCATGTCCGGCAATGCGTCCATCTCGAGCGCGTCGGCCAGCGGGTCCTTCGACTCGCCGGAGAGCAGGGCCGTCAGGACGGGATCATCGGCCGCCGCGGCCAGCGCCGCGCGGGATTGCTCCAGGAACGGGGCCGCCTTGGCCGGCTCCCCGCGGCAACGCCAGGCAAGCCAGAGCAGCAGCGCGCTATCCCCCGCTTCCGCCTTGTCGTCGAATGATTGAAGCGCTTTGCCCGCTCCCTCCAGGTCGCCGGTCTCCAGCGCCGCCGTGAAGCGCAGATAGGGCGCGCCCAGCGCCGCAGCGGCGGTCTGAACGCCCGGCATGTCGTTGCTCATGTACGCGCTGAGGTACTCGACCCATTGCGTCAGCTTACCCGAGCCGTTGGGGTCGAGCTTGCGCACGGCGGCCCGCCATTGCGGCCGGGTCTTCTCCACGCCTGCCGCGCCGGAACGCGCCGCCTCGACCTGCATCAGTCCTATGCAACTGCTCAGGTCGCCGGGGTCGCGCGCGATCCGTTGGCTCCGCTCCTGAGCCAATGCGTCATACTCGCCCAGCGCCAGGCGCAGGTCGAACCACAGTTCCTGGAACTGCCCGTGCGCGCTGTCCAAATCCACCGCCTCGGCGCACAGCGGCCGCGCCTCCGCGAATCGCGCCTCAACCATGAACCGATACGCCTTCGCGTGGCGCGGGTACGGGTTCTTCGGATCGGCGGCGATGGCCCGGTCATAGAAGCCGGCCGCCTCGGCAAAGGGGGCGACGCGCCCGCGCAGGTAGAGCAGCGCGGAATCCCCCGGCGACGCCTGAATGAGCGCGTCATACTCCCGAGCCACCTCCTCCTTCCCGCCGGACTTCAGGGCGAGTTGCTGGTGGCAGCGGTGCCATTCGATGAGCACGGGGCGGCGGGACAGCCCCTGGCGCAGGAACGCTTCACAGCGGGGCTGTTTCCCTCCCGTAACGCCGATCCCCACGTAAGCCCAGAGCAACTGGGTCTCCTCGGGGCAGGAGAGCAGGTGCGCCTCGGCAAAGTCCATCAGCTTGTCTACCGGCACTTGCTGCGAATGCAGGCCGACGAGCAGGTCCGCCGGTTCCTCCATGATGGCGCTGACGCGCCGGCGCGTGGCGTGGGCGCCGGTGCTGTCAAGTTCGACGGTGCGCGGGAGTTCCTCGAAGGCGCAGTCAATGTTGCGCAGCGTCAGGAAGCGGTCGCCCACGAAGAAGGTCTCGCTATTGGGTTGATCTCCCTTGACGGTGTAGATAGCGCGCTCCACGCACAACACCGCCGCTCCGCCGGGATTCAGGACGAAGGCGACGCGCCCTCTCCAGCGCTCGACGATCCCGGAGGTCAGGCGCATCGTCGTCTCCTCGCGCCGCGCGCCGGGCAATGTCGTGCGGGCCAGGTGCGTCCCTTCCGGCAGCGACTGCTTCTTGAAAGCGTTGGCCTCGACGGTGAACGCCCTGTCGCGGTCAATCTGTACTTCGACCGGCTGGTCGAAACCGTTCACCACGTAAAGGGTCCGGTGGGCGGCCATGTACCAGTTGATGCAGAGCGCCATAATCAGCAGCGCGGCCAGCGCGCCGCCCGCCAAGACGTACGGTCGCAGTCGCGCCGGCACTCTGGACGGACGCTGGCACTCCTTGTACGCCTTTCGGAACGCCTTCTGCTTGGCGAACTCGGGGAAGAGGCGCTCGATCGTCGCATACAACTCCAGCGCCTCCTCGCGCCGCTTTTGGCGCTGATAAGCGCCGGCCAGCATGAACAGAGGCGTTGCCTCCTGCTGCGCGCCGGGCTGCTCCATGAAGCGCAGCAACTCACGCGCGTGGTCCAGCTCCCCGCGGCGGATGCAGTCAATCGCCACCGCGCGGCGCGCGGGGGGATATTCCGCGTCGGCCTGCAGCGCCCGCTTGTACAAGCGCGCCGCATCCTCCTGCATTCCCTGCACGTCGTACGCCGCTCCGAGTTGCATCAGCGCAGGGGCGTTCTGGGGGAATTTCGTCTCCATGAGGCGGGCAAGCGCGTTCGCTTCCTGGCGGCGTCCGAAGTCGAACAGGGTGGCGTGGAGCTTGACCGCCGCGGCGGGGTCGTCAGGGTGTTCGCGCACCTCGGCGATGCCGCGATCAACCTGCTCGCGGCTCATCTGCTGCCACTTCTTGAGCGGCAGGACGCGATGACGCCGGCAGGAGGGGCATTCGCGCAAAATTTGCTTGCGCCCCAGCGGAATGATCGGAATAAGGAAGATGACGAACCAGAGGTTCGTTTCGTACGAGCTCAGCTTGCCCTGGAATTTACAGAACTCGCAGAGGCCGTTTTCCTCGTACAGGTTCTTCCGGCCGTAGTACGTCGTCCCGATCCCGTTGATCATTGTCGGCATGGGCGCTCCCTTGTTGAAGAGAGGGACTGCTCAGGGCCGGCCCCGCGCGGGCGGCTCACTCCGCCCGGTGTCCCCGCTTGTAGGTCAGGGAGGCGCCGACGAAACCCTTGAACAGGGGGTGGGCCTCGATGGGGCGCGATTTCAGCTCCGGATGGAACTGAACGGCCACGAACCAGGGATGGTGACCCAGTTCGATGACCTCCACGAGCTTGCCGTCGGGCGAGAGGCCGCTGAATTGCACTCCGACTTTCTCGAACTGCTCGCGGTACGCGTTGTTGAACTCGTACCGGTGCCGGTGGCGCTCCATGATCTTGTCGGCGCCGTAGGCGTTGCGCGCGTGGCTCTTGTGCGCCAGGAGGCATGGCTGCGCCCCCAGCCGCATGCTCCCCCCCTTGTTGACCACGCGCCGCTGCTCGTCCATAAGGCAGACGACGGGGTGCGGCGTGTTCTCGTCGAACTCGGAACTGTTCGCCCCCTCCAGGCCGCAGAGGTTCCGGGCAATCTCGATGCTGGCGCACTGCATCCCGAGGCAGATGCCGAAGTACGGGATTTTGTTCTCGCGAGCGTACTGGACCGCACGCACCTTCCCCTCAATGCCTCGCATGCCAAAGCCGCCGGGGACCAGGATGCCATGCACCCCGGCAAAGAGCTTCTCGGGGTCTCCCCCCTCTAATTCCTCCGCCTCAATCTTCCGTTTGATGACGCGCGTGTTGTTGGCGATGCCGCCGTGCGTGAGCGCCTCGTAGATGGATTCGTAAGCGCTGTTCAGGTGAATGTACTTGCCCACGACGGCGATGGTGACTTCGTGCTCGGGGTTCTGCAGGACATGAAGCATGGCTTTCCAGCGGTCAAGGCCTGGGCCGTTGCTGGCAAGCTGGAGTTTCTCGACGAGCAGGGTGTCGAGTCCTTCGCGCACGAGGACGAGGGGAAGCTCGTAGATGGTGCTCTTCTCCGCCAGGTCAATCTCCTCGATCACGGCGCGACGCTCGACGCTGCAGAAGAGGGCGATCTTGTCGCGCACATCATCGCCGAGCGATTTTTCCGTGCGGCAGATGAGCACGTCGGGGAGAATCCCCAACTCGCGGAGCTTGCCGACGGAATGCTGGGTGGGCTTGGTCTTGATCTCCTGGCTGAAACGCAGGTACGGGATGAGGGTGAGGTGGACGTAGACGGCGTTGTTGCGGCCGACCTCCTGGCCAAACTGGCGGATCGCTTCGAGAAACGGAAGGCCCTCGATGTCCCCCACCGTGCCGCCGAGTTCGGTAATGACCACGTCAATGCCGGGCTTGGCGATGCGGCGGACGGCGTCCTTGATCTCGTTGGTGATGTGCGGGACCACCTGGATGGTGCGTCCGAGGTATTCGCCGCGGCGCTCGCGCGTGATGACGTTGAAGTAGATTTGCCCGGCGGTGTAATTGCTGTCGCGGGACATGCGGACGCTGGTAAAGCGTTCGTAGTGGCCCAAGTCCAGGTCGGTCTCGGCACCGTCGTCGGTGACGAACACCTCCCCGTGCTGATAGGGACTCATGGTGCCGGGGTCCACATTGATGTACGGGTCGAACTTCTGCATGGCGACGCGCAACCCGCGGCTTTCCATGAGCATGCCGATGGCCGCGCTGGTCAGCCCCTTCCCGAGGGAACTGACCACGCCGCCGGTGACAAATATGTGTTTGGCCATCTACGCCTCTTTCTCATTGGTGCGCTGGGACCGCAGCGCCGCGCAAAATGCGGCGAAATCCTCCTGTGTGTCCACCTTCATCGTTCGGTGCTCTGTCAAACCGACCGCAATCTTATATCCGTTCGCCAAAGCGCGCAACTGCTCCAGTTTCTCAGCTTCTTCCAGCGGGTGCGGCGGCAGGCGATTGTACGCCAGGAGGAACTCGCGCCGGTAGCCGTAAATCCCGTAATGGCGCAGATGTGGGATGGGACTGTCACGCAACGGCGTCTCGGAGCCGCGCACGTGCGGGATGACCGACCGGGAAAAATAGAGCGCGCGCCCGCGCGCGTCCACCACCACCTTGACCACGCCGGGGTCCCGCAACTCCTCCTCCGAGTCAATCCGGCCGGCGAGCGTGGAGATGACGCACTCCGGGTCCTGGTCGAGCAGCCGGATGGTCTGTGTGATCATGTCGGGCTTGATGGTCGGCTCGTCCCCCTGGAGGTTGACGACGACGTCGTGGTCCAAAGTTCGGGCCGCCTCGGCGCAGCGGTCGCTGCCGGAATGGTGCGCGGGGGAGGTCATATGGACCTTCCCCCCGAAGCCGCGCACGGCCTGCGCGACGCGCTCGTCGTCGGTGGCCACGAGCACACGCTCGACCCCTTCCGCATGCGTCGCCGCCTCCCAGACGTACTGGATCAGCGGCTTGCCCCAAGGGTCCTTCACGAGCGGCTTGCCGGGGAAGCGGCTGGAAGCGAATCGCGCGGGGATGATGACAGCGGCCTTCACTGGGGAACCTCCTCATTGCGGGAATGGACGTCCATCGCCTCGGCGTACATCTCCAGCGTGCGCCGGACGAGGTTGTCCATGTTGAACTCCTTCGTCACGCTCTCGCGGGCGCCTGCGCCCAGCCGCCGGGAGAGTTCCGGCTGGTCCAGCAGGCGGATCATGGCGTCTCCCAACGCGCGCGAATCCCCCTTGGAGACCATCAGGCCGGAGCGCCCTTCGTCAATCATCTCCGGAACGTCGTCGGTCGCAGTGGCCAGGATGGCCTTTCCCATCGCCATGGCCTCCAGGATCGTGTAGCCCATGCCGCCCCGCACGGCGGGCCGCGCAAAGATGTCCAGGACGGCAATAGTGTTGCGGTAGCTGGAGAGGCCGATGGCGAAGGTGACGCGTTTCTCAATTCCCAGAGCGGCGGCCATGCGGCGCAGCGCCGTCTCCTCCCGGCCGTCTCCGGCCACGACGAACTCCGCTTCCCGTCCGGCCTTGACCACCTGCGCGGCGGCTTCGAGGAAATGGTTCTGCCCGCGCCCCGGCTCGAGCGGCGCCACCGTGCCGATCACCGGCACATGGCGGTTGGTCTGCGGCAAGTGCTCCTCGTACTGCGCCAGGTCCACTCCCGGCGGGATGATGCGAACGGTCTCGCGCGGGAGCCGGAAGTAGTTGACCAGCATCTCGCGGCGATACTCGCTCAGGGCCACCGCGCGCTGGGAAAGTTGCGCCAGCTTGCGAACGGCGCGGCGGTCGGAACTCTCCGAATGCGGGGTGAAGACCACCGGAAGCGCGGCATAGTGGATGGCCCGCCGGATGGTTGCGCCCAGTCCCGCGCCGTGGATATGGATCAGCCGGGTCTTCTGAGCGGCACAGAGGTTCCCCAGGTCGTGCGGATCGGCGAACGGCCAGCGGCCGACGACGTCATGCCAGAAGAGGACGGGAAATGGGAACTCCCGGCCGGCCAGTTCCGGAGCGATCGAGCCGCAGAGGAGCGTGACGTCGCAGCCCTGAGCGCTGAGACCGCCCAACAGGTCGAGCATGTGCAGGTAACCGCTGCGCATGCGCACGCAACCCGCCGCGGCCAACACGTTCTGCGTCAGGGCGCTCACGGGGAAGGGACTCCGCGTTTGAATGAATGGTTCGAAAGGAACGTCCGCGCGTCAGGGGGAGCGGAACTTGGCCACGCTCTTTTCCAGTCGCGGGCAGAGCTGCGCCGGAGAGATCGGCTTGACGAGAAACGCTTCGGCGCCGATGGATATCGCATACTGCTTGTCGCGCCCGCTCAACCGGTTGGCCGTCACCAGAACCGGAATATTCCAGACGTCCTTGTTCGCGCTGTTGCTCAGGTTCCGCAGTTGCTGGATCAACTGGAACCCGCTGATGCCGCTGAGCCGCACGTCCACGATGGCGGCGCCGGGGCGATGGGTCCGGATCATCTCAAGCCCATGCACGCCGTCGGTCGCTTCCAGAACAGCATAGCCGTGGACCCGCAACATTTCCACCGTCTTCTCCCGGTCCACGGGGTCGCCGTCCACCACGAGCACGAGTCCCTTGGAACTGCCGGTCGGCGGCGGCGCGGCCGCCGGTGCGCCGGCCTCGGAGGGAGGCCTGGTTGGAACGTCGTCGGGGGGATCGGACGACTTGGCTTTCGCCTGCGCTTCCTGCGCCGTGGTGGCGTAGTCATCGCTTTGGGGGATAATCAAACGGCGTTGGCAAGCGGGGCAGCGCGCCTTCTTGCCCGCTGTCCCGTCGCTCGTCTTGATCTTCTGCCCGCAAGGGCACGCAAAGCGCAGTGGCAACGTATTTTCCCCCGCAATGATGTAACTCATGTACGCCACTGACTGCTGGAAATATGATAGCAGCGCAAGCGACGGGTTTCAATAGGGTTGCGCGGCATTTCCAGTAATACCGTCAAATAATACGCCAAAATTGCGCTCTAGCCGCTCCAGAAGGATAAGGTATTGCTTTGCCCTGCTGGAGGGCATGGCAAATGCGGCTCACGGCGCCGCGCTCTTGCTTGCGCGACCCCTCGCAGCCCGCTACAATGCCATCTCATTCGCTGGCATCCTTTGGAGAATTGAATGAGAATCCTCATCGTCGGCGGCGGCGGGCGCGAGCACGCCCTGGCCTGGAAGCTGGCCCAATCCCCCCTGCTCACCAAGCTCTACTGCGCGCCGGGGAATCCGGGGATCGCGCGCCACGCCGAGTGCGTCCAGATCGGCGTGCAGGACAGCATGGGGATTCTCGCCTTCGTCCGGGAGAAGAGGATTGACCTGACCGTGATCGGCCCCGAGGACCCGCTGGCGATGGGCCTGGCGGATGAACTCACCTCGAAGGGCTTCAAGGTGTTCGGCCCCAGCCAGGCCGCCGCCGAACTGGAGAGTAGCAAGGTCTTCTGCAAGAAGCTTCTGCACAAGCATGACATCCCGACGGCGGCGTTCAAGGTGTTCGACGACCTCCACGGCGCGCACGATTACCTGGACAAGGTCGGCGCGCCGGCGGTGGTGAAGGCGGACGGGCTGGCCAAGGGGAAAGGGGTGATCGTCTGCGCCACGCTGGAGCAGGCGCACAACGCCGTCAACGAGATCATGCAGGCGCGCATCTTCGGAAAGTCGGGAGACCGGATCATCATCGAGGAGTGCCTCCGCGGAGAGGAAGTGTCGCTCCTCGCGCTGACGGACGGCAAGACGCTTCAGCTGCTGGAACCGGCGCAGGACCACAAGCGCGCGCTGGACGGGGATGAGGGCCCGAACACCGGCGGGATGGGGGCCTACTCCCCCGTCGCCGCGATCACCCCGGCGCTGCGCGAGGAGGTGGAGCGGCGCGTGTTCGTCCCGACGATCCACGCCATGCGCCGCGAGGGACGCCGCTACCAGGGAGTGCTCTATGCCGGGCTGATGCTCACCGCCAACGGCCCGCAGGTGCTGGAATACAACGTGCGCTGGGGCGACCCGGAGACGCAGCCGCTGATGATGCGCCTCAAGAGCGACCTGGTTCCGCTGTTCATGTCGGTGGCGGAAGGGAAGCTCAACGATGCGCCGATCGAGTGGGACCCGCGTCCTTCCATCTGCGTGGTGATGGCCTCCGGCGGCTACCCCGGCGAGTACCAGACCGGCAAGCCGATCGAGGGGCTGGAGAAGGCCGCCACGTTGAAGGATGTGATGGTCTTCCACGCCGGGACGGCGATGAGTCAGGGACGCGTCGTGACCGCGGGGGGTCGTGTGCTGGGGGTGACGGCGCTGGGGGACACCATCGCGGGCGCACGCGCCCGCGCCTACGAAGCCGTCAGCATGATCCACTTCGACGGCGCGCATTATCGGCGGGACATCGGGCACCTGGCGCTGTAGGCGGGGGTTTCACCGCGGAGACTCAACGCGGCTTCGCCGCAGTTGCGGAATGCGGAATGCGGAATGCGGATTGGCAAGCAAGCGTCTGGCGGAGGAACGAAGTGGCAGAGGCAAAAACTATCGTCCCAATAACGACGGTGTTGGAACCTTGTGGTACAGAGGGCACGGAGGGCGGCGAGAACTGACGGCTGAAGGCTTCATCCACCGATTTCGCAGATTAGCGCCGATTAGCGCAACGGCAACTTCCACCTGAGTCAAACGTGGCCCGCGGAACTCCGAAAGCAGCCCAACCCTTTTTTCTCGCGTCAGCCGTTGCCGTACGTGCCGGTGCGCCCCAGCGCGCCACATGTGCACGGGCCAAAGCCCGTGCCTACGTTGTCTCCCACCTATTCTCCCTCGGTCCGCGTCGAGCCGGGGAAAACGTGCGTCCCCAACTCATTGCGGGCGGCTTCGCGCCAGGTGAGCATCGTCGCCCCGGCGATAGCGAGCGCGTCGGCGACCCCGGCGACCAGGAGAATGTTCTTCGCGGGAAGAAGGGCCAGCGCGAAGACGGAGAAGACCAGCGCGCGAAGGAACAGGGAGGGCAAGGGGAGTTTCGGCCAGCCGCTGAACTTGCGCAGGAGCCAGACCGCCGCCGTGCCGCCCACGCAGGCGATTAACGGCATCGCGGCGGCCAGCCACATCTCCATGGACTGCGCCGCATTGGCGGGCCGCTCTGTGTTCTGACGCAGGACGGCGAATAGGATGCCCAATGAGACAAGCTGAAGGCAGAGGCTGCCGACCACCCAGACGATCGCGACGGCGACACACGACGAGACTTTCTTTCCCAGCGTGATCATGGTCGCGGCTCCTGATAGTGTTGCGTGGGCCAACGGCGCCGTAACTCGCAAGAGCTTACCATCCGGCAGGCGGGGGAAACAACTGGATTGCGGAGTGCGCAGTGCGGACTGCGGATTGGCTCGCGGTGACGAATAAGAAGTCATTGCGAGGCCGACCGAGAACAAGCGCCGAGGGTGGAATGACGCTCCTTCGGTCGGCCGTGGCAATCTACCGCTTTCTGAAGCCGCACCTGGGCCGAAAAAGCCCGCAGGGAAGGGGTCAGGAAGCAGAGAGATCGCCACGCTCGCGCCGACTATGTATCCCCCCCTTGCCGCAGCGTCTGCACGCAAGGGCAAGGCAGTGCCTTGCCCCTACAAATTCAGACCGCCGCATCCCAGCGCACGCGCGATTCGGCGTCATCGGGCAGCGGCTCCGGCGATTTCATCGTCCAGAGCGCGCGATAGACGACTTCGGCGTTGGCCAGGAGCGCCGAGCGCCCGCAGAGGGCGCGGTTCAGCAAGAGCGAGGCGATCCAAAGGGCAAACGCCTTCGCGCGGGAGATGCTGCGGAAGAGGAAGGCGTACGCCGCCCCCCTGCTCTCGGCAACCACCCGCTGGCGCGAGCGCTCAATTTCCAGGCGCGCCGCGCCGGAGAGTCCCCCGTGCAGTTGCGGCGCGAGACAATGGGCGCGCGCCTCCGGAACCGCCCACCGCTCCACACCCTGTAGCGCAGCGCGCCAGGACCATTCGACATCCTCGAACCCGAAACGGTAGCCGGAGCGGAATCCCCCGACGGCGCGAAACGTCTGCGTCCGCCCTGCCAGGAAGAAGGCGCGCAATGCGGCCGCGCGCCGGGGCGGGCCGCTCTGCGGGGGACGCTTGCCCGGTCTCAGCAGGCGCACTACGCCGGGGGGGACGGGGTTCATTTCGTGAAGCAGCGACGGGAACGGGTAGCTCGTCCGGCGGCACATTCCATTCTCGTACAGAATCTGCGCCGAGGCCAGCGCCGAGCCGCATGCGCTGTGCCCGTCCGTAGGGGCGTAGCATGCTACGCCCCTACAACGACTTGGGCTTGCCGTATCACAATGCAAACGACTTGCCAGAGCCGGGGCGGGTCGCCGGCGAAGGAACTCCAGCAGCGCTCCGACCGCCCCCGGACTCGCAACAAAGTCGGCTGAGACGATCAGCAGATACTCCCCCCGCGCCGCGTCCACCGCCTTGTTCATCGCCGACGCGCGATCCCCCGACAGAATGGGCAATACGCGCAGTCCGGGTGCGAGTTCGCCGCACGGCGGCACGGCGTCAAGGTCGTCCGTCAGCAGGAGGAACTCCGTCCCCTCCGGCGCCTGAGGGACAAGGCTGCGCAGGCATCGCTGGGGGTAGCCGCGCATGAGGCGATGGATGACGGCGACGGTGAGCGGCGGCGCGTCCGCGTGCATGCGTTCTCCTCCGGCGTCGTTGTTGTTCGTCCCGTAGGGACGGCATGATAATAGGCAGGGGCTTCAGCCCCTGTTTGGGACCGCCCCCGTTTTCCTCTTCATGCGTCCCGCCGTTCGACGTTGCTCACGGCCCTGAGCCTGCCGAAGGGTAGGAACGCAGTGAAAATGCCTATCGCCGGTTTCACCGCGTCCCTACGGGACGCGAACAGAAAGGGTATAGATGCGCTTGAATACCGGCACTAAAGTGCCGGCCTATTATCACTGCGTCCCGCTGGGACGCAAGCGCCCGCAAACGTTTATATACACCCCGCGCGTCCGGGGTCATTGCGACTCCGGGCCGAGGTAGAGGGGGCGGTCGAACTTCAGGTTCCGCGGCTTGCGGGCCTGCAACTCCTGCGCGTCCAGCGCGTAGAGAGGGCTGATTTCGATGGGGTGAAGCGGCAGGCCTGTTCCGTTGCGCGGAACCGGGATTCCTGCGGCCTCCAGCCAGGAAGCGTACAGGAGGGTCATGTCGCGGCGGCAGCTTTCGGGGGAGTCCTTTCCCTCGGCGTTCTTCACCGGGGAGAACTCCTCCTCTCGGCGCACTTCCAAAATGACCGAGCTTCGCGTGTCGGCGAGGGCATCGAAGATGAACGTCTCGAATTTGTAAACGTTCTTTCCCTGCGGCGGGATGATGCGCCCGCGCTCGTCGAGACAGGCGGCGCTCTTCTCGGCCAGATGGAAGGGCAGTCTGAGGCCGGCGGCGGTTTCCTCACGGACGAAGTCCACGCGAAGGGCATGGATGGCGATGCTGCCGAGTCCGAAGAGCAGCTTGCCGTCGGGTGTGCGCTGACGCGCCTCCTCCGCGGTCAGGTCGCTGTACTCCTTGACGATCAGTCGGCCCTCCGCCAGGATGAAAGCGCCGAGCGGCTCCTCCGGCTCGCGTTTCCAGAGCGCCTTGCTGGACATCTGAGCGCCGGCGCGATGGTGTGCGCCAAGGAAAACGGGGTCGGCGGCGGGGACGACGGGGTTGTCCACCTGGAAGTAGCTGATCTGCTCCACGCCGCGCCGTTCCATATCGTCGAGCATGCCGCATTGCGCGAGGGCCAGCAGCGTGCCGCCGTGGCCGTTGGGGCTGAGGAGGATCTGGTCCTTGCCTGTGAGCGCCAGCTTGAAGCGGCGGTCGAGGGCGGGCATCATTCCCTGCTTGAAGAAGAGGACGTCCTCCTGCGGGAGGCCGAAATAGCGCATCGTGCGGAAGTAGTCGAGACTGGGTGCGTCGGTCGCATCACTGGTCATGATGTACCACGGCATCGGGACGCCGTAGCGTCTGCGGCAGGCGAGGAGGCGTTCAGCGTGGATTTGAAAGAGGGTCTTTCCGGAGACGGCGCCGATGGGAAAGGCGCCTTTGGGGCCGGGGAAGCCAAGGCGCGTCCCCTGCCCCCCGGCGACGACGAGGGCGGCCACCTTGCCGGCGCGGATGAGTGCCTCGCCTGCGGTGCGCGCTTCGGCGCGGCCGCGATCGTTGATGGCGACGTACTGCGGGCGCTCGATGCTCCCGGTCACGCTCGGGCGAAAGCCGCCATTGCGAATGCGCGCGGCCAGTTCCTCCAGTTGGCGCAGGTCTACCTGGCGCAGTTGCGCGAGCAAGCGCGCGCGGCCGGCCTTGTCCAACTCGTTCCACCAGCGCAGGACGTGGGCCTGCCCGGCACGGTGGAAGGCTTCCATGAGGTTGTTCAGCAAAAAAGACGCTCCTTCACGGTGGAACGGATGAGCACCAAGGACATAAAGGACAACAAGGACTGCAAGGACAACGGCAACGACACGAAGAAACACCTATGGCACGGGCTGTCCCTGCTTGGCCAGCGCCTCCTGCGCCTGCTTCATCAGCGACTGCGCGCCGGCATCCTCCCCCATGGCCAGCGCTTTCTCGAACCAGGCGATTGCGCTGCGGGGGTCGTTCTTTTCCTTCAGGTAGATGCGCCCGACATCCCTGAGCGCCGCCATGCGGGCGATGGGCTCCAGGTTCAGCGAGAGATAATGGTCGTACGCCTTCAGCGCCTCGTCCGCCGTCCCGGCGACGCTGAAATACTTGGCCATGATGAACTGGCTGGCCAGGTCGCGGGCGATGTCCACGTCCTGCGGAGATAACTCCAACGCGCGACGGTACTCGGCGATGCATTTCCAGAAGGTCTCGGGGAGGGTCCAACCGTAAAGTTCCATCGCTTCCTGCCGATGCGTGCTGTAGTTCACGGCGAGGTTGACGTGGAAATCGGGGTCGCTCTCCTTGAGTTCGATCGCCTTGCGATAGAGCTGAATGGCCTCGGCGTCTCGTCCCATATGGTTGAAGAGGGTGCCCAGGTTGTTGTAGGCGTAGGGGAAGCGCGGCTCCAACTGGATCACCTTTTCCCACTCCTCGGCTGCCTCGAAGCGCAACCCTTCGTCGGTGAGGAACCAGGCGTAACGGTGCCGGGCGTACCAGTTCTGCGGATAGGCCCCCAGGAAGGTTTCGTAAGCTTTGCGGCCACGCGCGACCTCCTCGTTGTACCTCTGCGCCGCCGCGCGGCGCTGCTCCAGCGCCTTCTCCACAACGGAGCGCTCCGCCTCCGGGAGCGGGACCGGAATAGCCTCGTATGCCTCCATCGCCTGCTCGATCCGCTTGCGCGCCTCGGCGTCGGCCAACTCCAACGCGGCCTGGGCCAGCACTTCCTCGGAACTTCGCGGGATGTAGAGTTCGACCGCCTTGAGGGGGCCCGGCGGCGTCTGAGGGAGCACCAGCGCCTGCTCTCGAACCGGCGGCTTTGGGGAGGGAGAAGTCGCGCATCCGGACAGCGCGACGGCGGCGACGAGGAGAGGCGCTGCGATCACTAGAAGCTGTTTCAGAACCTGCTTTCCAGACCAATACCTCAGCCGAGGGCGGCTGAGCCACACGGTATTACCGCTGGAAGGGGCCACCCATGCGGCACAGGCGCCCTCGCCTGTGGGTTCTGAAACAGCTTCCAGTCCCGCGGCTCGCGCCATGCGTGATTCTCCAGAAGGGAACGGGGCCTCACTTCGCCCTCCATGATAGGAACGGAAGGGAGGGTTTGCAAGAGGGGCAGGACTGACGACGGCGTTCACCGCAGAGACACAGAGGACGCAGAGGACGGCGGGAATGGGGCAACGACGGCAACGACAACAACTACGAAACACATCGTGCGCGGTACGCCGCGCACTCTTGCGAAATGCGCGAAAGGCGCCGGCATGTGACAACGGCCCTGTCCAACAATAAGGAACTTCTTGAAAACGGCCTCCATTCAGGCTATCATCCGTGGTGATTTCAGGCCCACATTTGCAGGAGCGAACCAATGCCGATGATCATAGGTTTGGAAGGCCCGACGAAGGGGCAGCGCTTCCAGGTCGAGGGGGTGATGAGCATCGGGCGCGCCGTGGATGCGACGATCCGCCTGGATGATCTCTCCGTCAGCCGGCACCATGCCCAGTTGAAGTCCGGGAAGGAAGGGGCCATTCTCGAAGACCTGGGAAGCGGCAACGGCAGCTTCGTCAACGACGAGCGCATCGCCGGCCCCACCCTGTTGAAGACCGGCGACACGGTGCGCTTTTCCGAAATTTTCATCTTCCGGTTCTACGGCGATGAGTCGCAACTCGGGTCGAAGGTGGACCTGGTGGACCAGCCCTCCAAAGAGCAGCCGGCGGTGATGGAGACGCTCGACGTCAAGAAAACCATGATGGCCCTTCCCGGCATAGCCCAGGCGAAGCCCGAGGAACTGCTGCGGGCGCACGAACGCTTCCGCCTGGTGTTGGAAATCGGCAACGCCGTCCAGACGGTGCTGGACATGGACAAGCTGCTGAGCGAGATTATGGACCGGCTCTTCCAGGTGTTCCCACAGGCGGACCGCGGCTTCATCATGCTGAAGGAGGATGACGGGGAGGAACTCGTGACGCGCGTCGCTCGCCAGCGCGGACAAGCCGGGCCCGCGACCATCGCCACGAGCCGCTCGGTCATTGACAAGGCGATGAAGGGGCGCATCGCAGTCCTCAGCGCCGACGCCATGGCCGATACGCGCTTTTCGACCGCCCGCAGCGTGATGAATCTGCAAATCCGTTCCATGATGTGCGTTCCGGTCATCGCCAACGAGGCGGTGCTGGGGATCATTCATCTGGACACGCAGCGCCAGGACAAACGGTTCTCGCTGGACGACCTGGAGTTGCTGACGGGGGTGGCGAACCAGACGGCGTTCGCCATCGCGAACGCGCGAAGCCATCAGCGGCTGCTGCGCCAGCAGCGAATGGAGCGCGACCTGCAACTGGCGCGCCAGGTGCAGCGCTCGTTCCTTCCGAACAAGCCGGCGGAGATTCCCGGGATGCTGTTCTGCGCGACCTACCGGGCCGCGTTGGAGGTCGGGGGAGATTTTTACGACTTCATCCAAACGGGCAAGGGGAAGTTGGGGATCATCGTCGGCGACGTGGCCGGCAAGGGAATCCCGGCGGCGCTCATGATGGCGCGTACGACGAGCGACGCGCGCTCGCTGGCGATGAACGACACGCCCCCCCCCACCGTGGTGCGCTTCTTGAACGATCACCTCAACGCGACCGGGACGGAAGGGTCGTTTATTACGCTGATCTACCTTCTGCTCGACACGACGGACCACTCCATCTCCATGGTCAACGCCGCGCATCCCCCTCCCGTACTGCGCGGCGCGGACGGGAAGGTGACGGAGATACAGAGTTGCACCAATTTCCCGGTGGGCGCCGTGGAGGAAAACGAGTTCGAGGGGGAGCAGTTCGCCCTGAAGCCCGGCGAGGTGCTCGTTCTGATCACCGACGGCGTGACGGAGGCGATGAACGCGCGCAAGGAGTTGTTCGGCACCGCGCGCGTCCTGGCGTCCGTCGCGCGCCCCGCCACGTCGCCGCAGCAGGTGATGGAGAACGTCTTGCAGGACGTCCAGGCGTTCGTGGGGGACACATACCAAAGCGATGACCTGACGCTGGTGTGCTTTGGGGTGACGGGGTGAAATGACGAATGACGAAGCACGGATGACGAAAGAATCCCCACTGCTGCCCTGAAAGGGCAGACCATACCAGCCCAGGGCAACGCTATGGGAAACAGTTCGGGGCAGTTCTCTTTCCTATGATGACACACCGTAGCAAGGAAAGATTAACATGCTCTAGGCGTGAAAGACAATCATAGCAAAGGCGAAGCTGGCAAGGTTCGCAATGATGACTTTAGGAGCGGTGTATTGAGGGGCAACCTGAATTCTCGTGAAGTACGCGTTGTACATGTAAGGCTCTACGGAAAGCGGGAGAATCTCGGCAAAATACCCGCCCCCCAAAGAGAGCAACCAGGTCAGTGGGAAGGTGATAAGGTTGATGACGACGAAAGCAGGGAGAAGGCGTCTGACCGGCACGTTCCTGCCAAAGAGAATTCTGATGAACAGCCACTCGACCACAAATGCGGCGAGCAAAACGAAAGTGACTTTCCCCGGTGCCCGTGCCCATGCGTGGGGCACGAACTCGGTGCTGATCGGATTGGCGCACGCGACGAGGGGCCACATCAATGCCACGAACGCAGTGAGTACCACGGTCGCGGCCCTCGAATTTTTCATGTTCCCTCCTTGACTTCGTCGCCTGCCGCGCCGAAATTGCTCAAGCGCTAGATCCGCCGCTGAAGTTCAATCAACTTCCCTTCGCCAGCCCCCGGATGAACTCCCTCAGTTCTGCGCTCAACTCGCTGTGCTTGAGGCCGAAGAGGACGTTGGTCTTGATGAAGTCGAGCTTGTTGCCGATATCGTAGCGGTGGCCGTTGAAGCGCAGTCCGCGCATGGGACGGGCGGCGGCCATGAGACGCATGGCATCGGTTAGTTGGATTTCCCCGTTCTTCCCCGGCGGGGTGCGGTCGAGGTAATCGAACAGGTCCGCGGTGAAGACGTACCGCCCCGCGATGGCCAGGTTGCTGGGGGCCTCCTTCACCGAGGGCTTCTCGATGAAGTCGCTGATGCGGTAGTGGCCATCCTCCACCTGCTCTCCCTTGATGACGCCGTAGCGGCTCACCTTGCTCCGCTCGACCTCCTCCAGCGCCACCACCGGCTCGCCACAGCGGTCGTACGCTTCCATGAGTTGAAGGGTGACGGGGCGGTCGGATTCGATGATGGTATCGCCCAGCAGGACGGCGAACGGCTCGGCGCCGACGTGGTCGCGCGCGTGGCGCACGGCGTCCCCGAGGCCGAGGAGTTCCTTCTGCCAGACGAAATGGATGTTGGCCATGCTGGAGATGCGGCGCATGGCCTCCAACTCCTTCTTCTTGCCCTTGTCATGGAGTTCATTCTCCAGCTCGAAGTTGCGGTCGAAGTGCTCCTCGATGGCGCGCTTGCTTTTCCCGATCACCATGAGGATGTCCGTGATGCCGGAGGCCACGGCTTCCTCCACCACGTACTGGATCGTGGGGGTGTCCACGACCGTGAGCATCTCTTTGGGCTGAGATTTGGTCGCGGGGAGGAAGCGCGTGCCGAAACCGGCGGCGGGGATAACAGCTTTGCGGATCATTGGCGGACCTCTCTCTGACTCAGGGTCATACTGATGCCCCCGACATTCCACGCGTCATTGCGAGGAGCATGGCGACGAAGCAATCTTTCAGAGGTGCGACCGCCAAGAAGTTCATTCGACTCATTGGCTCAACCAGTTCCGAAGGATTGCTTCGCTCCGCTCGCAATGACGAAACACGCAGCCGCCTGCGACGCTGCGGGTTACTCCAGCATCGGCTTAATGACCTCAATCCCCATGGAGCGCAGCTTGTCTTGCAGGCGGCGATACATTGCCTCGTCCTCATACGTGCCGACGATGGCGCCGCCGGAGCCGGAGAACTTGGCGCTGGCGCCCACGGAGCGCGCCGCCTCGACCATCGCAATGTTGCGCGGCGAGATCTTGTAGATTTCCCGGCGCTTGTCGAAGTTGGCGTTGAGCAGGCCGGGCAGCCTGTTGTGATCTCCCTTGAGGAGGCAGTCGCGCACCTGGTCGGTCAGGCCGGCCCAGAAGGCCATCGCCTCCAGAATCGCCGGCTCGCCCCGCTCGAAGCGCTGTCGCAGGTTGTTGTGAAAGATCTCTGAACCTTCAGAGAGCCGGACGTCGTAGGCGATGTACAGAGGGGGCAGGAGCTTGGCATCCATCGGTTCATACCGCCCATACCCCTGCTTCGCCATCAACTCCTTGTTGAAGTCCATGTAGACCAGCCCGCCGTAGGTCTGAATCACGCGGTCCTGTAGGCCCGCGCCGATGCTCAGTTCGTCCTTCTCGACCGAGAGCACCAGATTGGCCTGCATCGGCTTGGGAATTTCGACGCGGTAGAACTCCTTGAGGGCGTTGACGCAGGCGGTGACGATGGCGCTGGAGCCGGCCAGGCCGACGCCGTGCGGAATGCTGCTGGTGTAGCGCAGGGTGAAATTGCGCTGGTCCAGAGGAAGGCGGTGCTCCTCGCAGTAGTCGTGGAACTTGCGGATGCTGGCCTTCAGGAGGCGGATGCCTCCGTAATAGCCGTACGTGCGCACGTCCTCGACGAGGTTCTTCATGCTGCTGAAGATGGAGTGGTCGCGTATGTTGGGGAGGATCTCCAGTTCCGGCGTCTCCCAGAGCAGCACCTCGGCCTGGAAGTTCTTGAAGAGGAAGGAGATCGTCTTGCCATAGTACCCGTCGGAGGGGTTGCCGATCAGGCCGGCTCTCGGGTAGGACAAGGCGCGGATGATCATGGCATGACACCTTCATCAAACGCAGTCCGGCGACGCCGCCGGGGCTGATGGGATGAATATAGGGCAAAGAGGGGCGGCAGTGCAACTCTGCGTAATAAGGAAACATACGAATAGCGAGTTGGGAATAGCGATTTGCGAATTGCCAATGGAACGGCAAGCGCCGTCGGAGCGCACCGGCCGCATTTGCAGTTTTGGCCAGTTCACAATCCGCTATTGGCCATTCCCCGTTCGTTATTAGTCCGTTTCTGCCGCCACGGCTTATGGGAACGTCAGCTTCATGACAAACGCTTCCCATTCTTTCTGGAAGGCCGCCAGGTCGTCCCGGCCGAGCGTCTTGCGCAGGGTGGCAACGCCGGTGGGGTCCTTCTTCACCTGTTCGTGGAACTCGCGGTAGAAGCCCGCCAGCAGCCCCCGCTCCTGGAGGTAGTAAAGCAGATAGCGCGCCTGTGCGTAGTTGGTCCCCTTGTCCTTGTCGTAGAATTCAGTCGCGCTCATGGCCAGCAGCGTTTCGAAGGAAGGAAGTTCCTTCGCGGCGATGGCGCGCTGAAGTCTCGCCAGCCGCCAATTGGTCAGCCCGAAGATGTGCCCCTCCTTGTTCCGCGACTGCTCGTAGAGCGACCCCAGCCCCTCGTTGAACCAGACCGGGCATTCCGGGAAGTTGGACTCCATGAAGGCGTGGACCATCTCGTGCACGAGGGTGCCGCCTCCGGTGGTGATGTTCATCACGAGCGCCCGGCGCGAGTTCAGGCAGAATCCGAACGGGCTGATCGGCTTCTGCCCGAAGAACTTCTCGGTGTTGCTCTGGTAGCTCTCCGTGCTGCCGAAAAGCCAGATGGTGAAGATGCCGGCCGGGTCGTTGGGGAAGTAGTCGCGTTTGAGCCGTTCGACCGCCCAGCGCACGGTGCCCTCGGCATGTCCCCTCACCGCGTCCGGCTCCTGGTCTCCGACGACGACAAAGGGGGCCTCGATGAGGACGTGGAATTGCGGAGGGAGGGTCTTCCTCAATTCGGCGGCGCGGCGCTCCAGGTTGGCGGGGGGGATTTGGCCCCCCGCTGCCGACGCGGCGCAGGCTATCGTCAGAAGAAGCAGCAGGCCGGCGAACCATCGTCTCATGGCAACGCTCCTCTCATACAGAGTGAGACGCGTTGCTGCCGCGGCGGTTCCGGACCGAAACGGAGAAACAGAATGGGCCTCGGCCGCTTGAGTGGTCGAGGCCCATGTGCAAATGGAACGTTCAGTTGCCCGGAGCCGGGGCGGGCGCGGCCGGCGCGGCGGGGGGCGTAGCGGGCGCCGCAGGTTCATTCTTGCCGCAGCCAACGAACACCACGGTGAACAGAGCCGCAACGGCAACGACAGCGATCAGGGTACGCATAACTCTCTCCTCCAGGAACAAGTCTACGGCAACCCCATGTTGCCGAGTGAGCGCATTGTAGGACCGCTGCAAGGGTAAGTCAAATGAAAACTGGAATAATTGGCACAAATCGCAGCACTACGGCTCGGCGCGACCGCTGCGGCTCCCTGCCGCCAGGTGGACCATGAGGACGGAGAGGTCCGCCGGGCTGACCCCGCTGATGCGTGAGGCCTGGCCCAGGGTGACTGGACGCACCTGGGCGAGCTTGGTGCGCGCCTCCTTGCTCACCTGCATCAGCCGGTCATATTGCAGCTCCGCCGGAATGCGCCATTCCTCCAATTTCTTCAGCCGCTCGATTTGCAGGAGTTGGCGACGAATATATCCTTCGTACTTGATCTCGATCTCGACTTGCTCGGCCACGTCGCGCGGCGGGGCGAGGGAGCGCAGGTCCGGATCGGCCGCCAGCAATTCGGAGAGATGCACCTCCGGCCGGCGCAGGAATTGCGCCATTGTCTGTCCCCCCTGCCGCCGCTGCTCCAACGCCTGCCTGAGCGCAACGATTCGCGCTTCCTTGTCGTCCAGGCGAGCCAGTTGCGCGTCGCCGATCAGCCCCAGCCGATGCCCATGCCGCATGAGACGCCGGTCGGCGTTGTCCTGGCGCAGGAGCAGGCGGTGCTCGGCGCGCGAGGTGAACATGCGGTATGGCTCCTGCGTGCCGCGCGTGACCAGGTCATCAATCAGCACGCCGATATACGCCTCTTCGCGCCCCAGGACGAACGGCTCTTTCCCCCGGAGTTTGAGGGCGGCGTTGATCCCCGCCATCAGCCCCTGCGCCGCGGCCTCCTCATAGCCGGAGGTGCCGTTGATCTGCCCGGCATGGAAAAGGTTGGCAATGCGCTTGTTCTCCAGGTGCGGCCAGAGCTGGGTGGGCGGGGCGAAGTCGTACTCGATCGCATAGCCGTACCGCACAATATGCGCCTCTTCGCAGCCGCGGATGGAGTGGACGATCTGCTCCTGCACGTCCACCGGCAGGCTGGTGGGAATTCCGTTGCAGTACATCTCGTAGGTGTCGCGCCCCTCCGGTTCGAGGAAGACGGTGTGCCCCTCCTTGTCGGCGAATCGAACGATCTTGTCCTCAATGGAGGGACAGTAGCGCGGGCCGATGGACTTGATCTGGCCGGTGTACAGGGGGGCGCGGTGGAGGTTGTCGCGAATGAACTGGTGCGTACGCGGATTCGTTTCGGTAAGGTAGCAGGGAAGCTGGACGATTTGAAGCCGCCCGGTGGAGAAGCTGAAGGGCTGGGGGTCCGGGTCGCCGTGCTGCGGAGTCAACTCCGCGAGGCGGACCGTGCGCGCATCCACCCTGGGCGGGGTGCCGGTCTTGAGACGGCCCAGTTCAATCCCATGCGAGAGCAGGCTGGCGGAGAGCCCCTCGGCGCTCGGCTCCCCCATCCGCCCGCCAGGCATCTGCGCCGGGCCGACGTGGATCAGTCCGCGCAGAAAGGTACCGGTGGTCAGCACGACCGCGCGAGAGGCAATTTCCAAACCGCTCCGGCAGCGGACGCCCGCCACGCGTCCATCGCGCACGAGCAGTTCCTCGACGCTCGCCTGGAGCAGGCTCAGGTTCGGCTGCGCCTCGACGCGCCAGCGCATGGCGTGGCGGTAGGCCGCGCGGTCGTTCTGGCTGCGCGGGGAGCGCACGGCAGGCCCCTTGCCGGTGTTGAGCATGCGGAACTGGATGCCGGTTTCGTCGGCCGCCTTGCCCATCTCGCCGCCAAGGGCGTCAATCTCCCGCACAAGCTGCCCTTTGGCCAGCCCGCCGATGGCGGGATTGCAGGACATCTGAGCGACCTGGTCGGCATGGATGGTCACCAACAGCGTGCGGCAGCCCATGCGCGCGGCGGCCAGGGCGGCCTCGCAGCCGGCATGGCCTGCGCCGACGACAATGACATCATACTCTTGCGACATCGGGGAGCTTTCGGAAAAACAAGGAAGCAGGAAAGCAGAGGGCATTCTACCCAATTCGGCCTGCTGCCGCCAAACGGCAATTCCTTTAACCACTGAGGGGGGGACGGCAAGTCAAGGTGACGGCAACAGCGGTGAACCGCCAAGACGCCAAGAGCGCCAGGAACGGAAGTCAACGTGACGGCATTCCAGTTTCTGCAGAGATGAAGACGCCGTGCTTGGCGTTCTTGGCGCCTTGGCGGTTCATGTCGGCGTCGTTTTTCCTGATTGACGCGCCGCAATCCATGCTGCTAGAATTCGTCTGTTCGCAAAAAAGCCGTTGCCTCGCTGGAGACGCAGTCGCAATGGACATCATCTGTCCCGCATGCCACAAGAAGATCGCCGCACCCGCGCTGTCCGAGGGCAAAGCCTCCTGCCCGCACTGCAAGCATGCCTTGGAGCCCACGCGGGCGGGGAAACCCGCGCCCAAAATACCCCAGCGCGACCTTCTCGACGACCTGCTGGCGGAAGTGCGACGCGTTGCGCCCGCGCAAGCCGACACGGACGTGTCGGCGGACGCGCCTGATTCAACCGCTCCGAAGGCTCCGGGAAGGGCGCCCGCGCTGCCTCGCTCCCCCCGCGCGCGCGCCCGCCCGCGCGGCGCAGATGAGACCGCACACCATCCCGGCGCTCGCCTCGCAATTGTCCTGGGCATCTTGGCGATCATCGGGGCCGCCGTCCTGGCCGTTATGTACATCCGCAACGGCATCCGCGAGGATGCCGCCAACAACGTCCTGCGGCAGGTGGAATTCGACAAGAGCGGCGTGGAGCAACTCCTGAGCAACGCCGACAAGGCGCGCAACGCCAGGGAGTACGCCGCCGCCGAGGCGGCCTATCAGCAGGTGGTCGCGCGCGCAAACGCGCTGCTGGCCCGATTGCGCGAAGGCGCCGCCGACGTTGGCTCCGGCACGCTGGCCGCCGTCAGGAGCCTGGAAACGGAACTGGGCGGCTTCGTCCGGCGCGCCAAGGAAGCGCTCGATATCCCGGAGGTCAAGTACGGGTCGAAGGGGATGGTGCAGCTTGAGGATGGGAGCTGGGTGACCCCAGCGGAGAAGCAGAAGCGATTTGTGGATCGCATGAAGGCCGAAGGGCGAACGTTCTGCGAGCCGCCCGGGGCGTGGCTGACGGAGGACGAGAAACGGGAGCGCGACGGGTACGTCCAGTACATCGGTCCCACCGGCTCGGCGCAGTGGGTGACGAAGGAGGATTATGAGAAGCTGATGGCCGCCCAAGCGCCGCCGCCCGTCGCATCGGCCTCGACGACGACCACGCTCCCCCGTCCGCGGCCGCCGGTCACCGCATCGAGGTTCGACCCGACATCGCCGCAGTGGACGATTGACGATTTCCAGTCCGAGAGCCACGCCTGGTCCAACGCCCCCTGGGGAAAAGAGGCCAACCCCTGCACACTCGCCGTCGAGAAGAAGAACGGCTCCTTCATGCTGGCCGTGACGATGCAGGGCGGGCCGAAGGACAAGTGCGCCATTGTGCGGTCGCTCGCAGGGGCGGATTTCTCCAGCCGCTCCAAGCTGCTGTTCGATCTGGTCAACGCGACGGGGGAGCCGATCAAGGTCGCGATTGCGCTGGAGACCGGCGCCAGACCCCCTTACCACGAGAGCCGCTGGCAGATGCTCAAGGTGGAGACCAACGAGGCGGTCAAGGTTGACCTGCGCGCCGCCGACTTCAAGTCGGAGAAGACCGGCTGGACCTACGCCACTCCGGTCAACGGGCTGGAGAATGTCAGGTCCCTCTATATTCTTTTCTACACCGACAAGCCGGGGAAGGTGTATCTGGACAACTTCTCCGCGCTGGGCCAGTAGCCAGAGGCGTGTAGCGCGGGTTCTCAAACCCGCGATATCATGCGTTTCTTCCGCTTCTATGCGCAGGTCTCCGACCTGCGACGCGGACTTGAGAGTCCGCGCTACATGGCCGTTCCGAAAGAAAAACGGGTGATGAGACCAAGTTCCATCGTGCTCCTGTCGGCCGGCCTCGATTCCACGGTGAACCTCCAGTGCGCGCTCGACCGCGGCGGCGTGGCGGCGGCGCTGACGTTCGATTACGGGCAGCGCGCGGCGGCGCGCGAGATGCAGGCATCCGCGGCGATCTGCCGGCGGCTGGGGGTTCGGCACGAGTGCATCCGCCTCCCCTGGTACCGCGCCATCGCGCATACGGCGCTGGTGGATTCCTCCCGCCCCCTGCCGCATCCCAGCGCCGGTCAATTGGACGACCCGGCCTCCGCGAGCCGGAGCGCGGCGAAGGTCTGGGCGCCCAACCGCAACGGCCTGTTCCTGGCCATCGCCGCCGCCTTCGCTGAAAGCTGCGGCGCGGAGCAGGTGGTGGCGGGATTCAACGCCGAGGAGGCGGCGACGTTCCCGGACAACTCGGAGGAGTTCATGCGCGCAGCTACGCGAGCGATGCGTTTCTCCACCCGGACGCGGGTGCGCGTCGCCAGCTACACCGTGCGGCTGCGGAAGCCGGCCATCGTCGCGCTGGGCCTGCGCATCGGCGCGCCGCTGGACCTGGTCTGGTGTTGCTACGAGGGAGGCCAGAAGCTTTGCGGGCGATGCGAGTCCTGCCGACGGTTCCTCCGCGCGGTAGAACAGGCGGGGGCGAGGGAATGGTTCGAGGCGCACCATCGGTGGATGCCGGGGAAATCAAGACGACAACGGCAAAGCATCACCACAAAGAGCACAAAGGGCACGAAGAACACCAAGAAAGGCCCATGAATTCAATCTATCGAAGTCCGTCCTTCGTGTCCTTTGTATCCTTTGTGGTGAAACATTACCTATGCAGTTCTCGATAAGTGTTGCTCTTCGCTTTCCTTCGTGATCTTTGTGTTCTTTGTGGTGACAGTCGTTGTTGTTTATGAGGAGAGGGGATGCCATGAGCGAGATTGCCTGCCGCTTCGTCACCGAACGGATCGCCTACACCGGCGAGCAACTGCATTCGCACTGGGCCTACCGCGCGTTCGACCTGCTCGGCGACAGCGCGGTGGCGTTCATCGGCCCCTGTGACGTGAAGCCGGAGTTCATGAAGGACGTCGAGGACTTGAAGGCGGGGTCGCGCATCTACTCAGAGGAGATGCTGCATTTCATCATCGAGGTTTTCGACGTGGACCCGGAGCGCGCCGTGCTGCGCCAGCGGCTGCTGATGGCGCTGATGGCGGAGACGCTCAACGTCAGGCTCAGGCGGCCTGCCGTCGCGCGCAAAGGCTCCGACCTCTACGACGGCGACGCCAAGCTGACCGTCTCCATCGCCAGCGTCTCCCCCGTCAGCACGCTGATCCACGCCGGAATCAACATCTCCAGCCGCAACACGCCGGTCAAGACGCGGGGGCTGGGGGACTATGGGATTGCGCCACGGGAGTTTGCGGAGGAGATTCTGGCGGGACTTGCACGGGAATGCGCGTCGGCGCGCAAGGCAAGATGCAAGGTGAGGGGGTGCGGGTGAGGGGTAATTGGGTAATTGGGAGAGTGGGGGGGTGATGATGGGCGTGATTCCGATTGAGGAGCTGGAACTCTTTCGCACCGTTGAGGCGTGGGCGGATGAGATATGGCGGGAGATGGTACGAACAGAGCCATTTGCGCGCAATACGCTGGGGATGCAATTGGCGCGCGCGGCGGACTCCGTAGGAGCGAATATGGCCGAAGGCGACGGACGGGCAACGCCAAAGGACCGGCTCCGCTTCCTTGAAATCGCGCGCGGCTCGCTCAAGGAGTCCCGCGTTTGGATTGCACGCACGGGCCGGCGAGGCATCGTAGAGCGAGAAGTCGCGCGCAGATGGTACGGCGTGGCGAACGATTCGTTAAAGAAACTGAACGCCTTGATTGCCTATCGGCGCAAGACGGCTGGGATCGTCCGCGAGGACAACGAGGATTATGGGAACGAGATTGACACGCTCAGGCCGGAGTTATAGGGGAGAAGGGGTGACTAGGAAATTGGGGGATTGGAGAATCGGACACGCTCACGATTCCCCAGTCTCCCAATCTCCCAATCTCCCCGTCGGCTCCGTCGTCGAGTTATTCAGCGGCATTCAAGGGGAAGGAACTCACGTCGGGCGGAGGCAGATTTTTCTTCGACTGGCCGGATGCAATCTGAAGTGCGACTACTGCGATCAGCCGGAGGCGAGGCGCGCACCCGCGCAGGCGCTGATCGAGATGACGCCCGGCAGCAGGAGTTTCTTGAAATTGGCCAATCCACTGCCGGTGGAGGTCGTCAGGCGCGCTATTCTGCGGCTGAATGTGGCGCGCCGAGGACAAGCCGTTGTAGGGGCAAGGCATGCCTTGCCCCTACGGCCGCGCACAGCACGAGCCTCCCGCCTGCACGAAGCGCTGGCGGTAACAGGCGGTGAGCCGCTGATGCAGGCGGAGTTCCTGGCGGCGCTGCTGCCCCCCCTGCGCCGGGCGGGTCTGCGGGTGTTTCTGGAGACGAACGGCACGCGCGCGCGGGAGTTGGCGCGCTTGCGCTCCTGCGTGGACATCGTTAGCATGGACATCAAGCTGCGCTCGGCTACCGGCCGGCCGATGCCGCGCAAGGCGCACGTCGAGTTCCTCCACGTGGCGAGGAAGATCGGCGCGGAGTTGTACGCCAAAGCGGTCGTCTCGGCGGCGACGACGGAGCGCGAGATTTCGGATGCCGCGCGGATGCTCAGAAGGCACGGCGGCGATGTGCCGCTGATTCTGCAGCCGGTGACGCGGCACGGGAGGAGTTCCCCCCGACCGCCGACGCCCGCCGCGCTCCTGCGATTGCAGGAGGCGGCGCTGGCGCACCTGCGGGACGTGCGGGTGATACCGCAGACGCATAAGATGATCGGACAGCGGTAGCACCGATGGCTCACGCAAAGCCGCAAAGTCGCAAAGCATGAACATTGGAGCAAGGCAACGGACAGACAAAAAGCTGACACGCTGTTGTCGCAAGTAGTTGACTCTGCATTTTCGTTGCAGTTGTTCTTGGCGTCTTTGCGTCTTTGCGTGAAACTCGTTGTGAAAGCCGTGGACTACATTGGCGAGGAAGTTTAAATTCTGTCTGCACTGCCGGCGGACGATCACGGAAAGCATGATCGCCCGGGGAGAGTTCGTGCGGACGAAGTACGGGATGATCTGCGCGGCCTGCGCCGAGCGCCTCAACGCCGAGCAGGAGCAGGAGGACCAGGAGGCCGCCCAGGCCGCGCCGCCCCCGGCCCCCGAAGCTGAACCCGCGCCCGAGCCCCCGACCGACCGCGCCAATCCCGCCGTTGTCGAAGCCCCCCCCCCCCCGCCGGCACCCGCCCCCCAGCCGCAACCTGAGCCGCAAGCGCCCGAACCTCAACCACCGGAGAGAGTTTTCGACGACCCGGAGGCTGCCGTTCCCCTGGCCGCGATGCATCAGCATGTGGAGGCGATCCACCGCATCCTCATGTTCGAAAAGAGTTCGACGTGGAACATCGCGGCTACCGTTACACAATGCCTGGCCGTCGGGATGCTCGTGATCGCGCTGTTCAACTGGCTCGAGAACCCGCAGGGGGTCCTGAACATCCTGCTCGTCGCTCTAATCCTCCAAGTCATGGCGCTGACGTTTTACGTCAAAGGGAAGTAGCATGCCTGACGTCGTCAAACAGATCAAAGGGGTCGCGTCCGACGTACGCACGAAGATCATCCAAGGCAAGAAGCCGAACCTGAACGTGCCGGTGCGGTCGCTGGCGAATGTTACGTACAAGATCAAGGATGGTTTCTTCCGGCTCAAGGGGGCCGAGACGGAGCGCACGCTCACCGTCAACACCGTCAAGACCTTCGCCCAGACGCTGCGGATGATGTCGCTCTCAAAGGATCACATCGAGGCGGGCAAGCACTCCTCGAAGCGAGAGGCGTACTACATCAGCAAGAACTGGGGGGATGCGCGCTTCACGGAGCAGCCGGAATCCGACACGATCATGGACGACATCGAGGCGATGCTCGGTGTGAACCGCGAGCAGATCCATTTCCGCGCCGATGAGCATGGCGGCAGCGTCGCCGGAGAGCTGGTCGTGGTGGACAAGGACCGCAAGACGGGCAAGCCGCTGGAGATTGACTGCTCGCGCTTCGGCTCCGGCAGCTACACCGTCCCCAGCGTGGTGGAGCACCTGAAGTTCCGAACCCATGCGAAGTTCGTCCTGTGCATCGAGACCAACGGCACGTTCGAGCGGCTGGTGGAGGAGGGGTACTTCCAGAGCGCCAACTGCGTCCTGGTGGCGATGGGCGGGGTGCCCAGCCGCGCCTGCCGCCGCTTTGTGCGCCGCCTGGCGGACGAGCACAAACTGCCGGTCTACGTCTTCACCGACGGCGACCCCTACGGCTACTTCAACATCTACCGCACGCTCAAGGTCGGCTCCGGCAACGCGGCGCACCTGAACGAGTTCTTCTGCGTGCCGCAGGCGCGCTATCTGGGGGTGACGCCGTTCGACATCGAGGAGTTCAACCTGAGGGACTGCACGCACCCGCTCCAGCCGGTGGACATCAAGCGCGCGCAGGACGCGCTGAAGAACGACCCGTTCGTGAAGCATCACAAGGAATGGCAGCACGCGATTGCAGTGATGCTCAAGATGGGCAAGCGCGTGGAGCAGCAGGCGTTCGCCAAGCACGGGCTGGAGTACGTGGTCAAGAAGTACCTGCCTGCAAAGCTCAAGGCGCCGGAGAAGTTCCTGCCGTAGGACGGCAATCCAACGGATTATCCACCGACTTGTCCGCCGACTCTTCTCTGCCCGCCGAAGTAGCGGAGCTACGAAGAGCGGGAGCTTTGACGAAGGCGGATTACGCCGATGAACACCGATTAGGGCAACGGCAGGGCAGGATGACGAAGGGCGGCGGATGTCCAACATCTACCGGGCTATTGTGTAGGTGCAGTTGGTGCCTGCGGCCTGCTCGCCTCGACGGTCTTTCTTTGTAGGGCCTGAAATACGACTAGTTTGCGATTGATGGGGATGCTTACGCCGCTACCGTAGACAGATTGGCCCTGCCGATATGCTGAACCTGTGTTGTAGTAGGTCGTGGAGAGCGTTTGATTGGATACCAGCACGAGAGCGTCAGCCTTCATTCCGCAGGCACGGCGTCGTGCTTCTTCCTCAACTGTTGACCATTTCCTTTTCGTCTCTATCTGAATCTCACCTATCGGCACCCACTCTCCGGGCGGCATAGCGTGGTAGATTGGCATGTCGAACAGCGAAGGGTGGTTATTCGCCACATCCTCAGAATCGCCCTGTGCAGGTGAGGGCGGGCTGCCCTCGGCGGTCGGTGGGTTATAGTATTGGACGTTTACCCGCGGGGAACTACAACCAGCCAGGGCGGTGGCTGCCACAAGCACCAATAACATGCACCTCATCATAGCCCTCCGTTTCGCTCGACTACCCCCAACACACCCAGCAACCGTAGCATAACGGCTTTCCATCAAATGTCAATCCGTAAGGCACGCCACCGGTTTCAGTAGATCCCGGCAGTTCCGGTGAGGAATAATCCCGAATACCCAACCACTCGATATCAGGCTTGCAGCCGCGTTATGTCAATTCGATGTCAAGCATCTGTTCGGTGAATTTCTTCTCATCAACTTCCATGAATACGGCTCGAAGGCGGTCGTTCTTCAGAATGCAGCAAAGGCTCTCCTGCGCCAGAGACACCGCATCACCACGAGTCTCAGCGGCTTTGTCGCTCTTCTTGCCTACGCCGTGAACGATGCTGCTGCGAAGGTTGTAGACTTTCTTGGCGCGACGGAAATATGCCTTGCGATTTTCCGGATCAGTGCTTCCTATGACATGCGCAAGTCTGACGGCTAGTTTGTAGGAAATTCCGTCGTTCTTTTCGCTATCGGTATAGAGTGTCTCCAGGGCAAGGCACATGCTCAGGAACCGATGGTCAGGGTGCTCCGTTCGTATGCCGAGGTTATAAAGTCCGATGGCTCGCGCTAATCGCGTCCCTTCGTGCAATTGCTCGCCATGTCGTTTCAAGAACGCCTCGTGGACGCCTTTTCTGCTCTTGGCCTTCTGCTCCAATTCTTCGAATTGGAAGCGTCTTTGCTGGACCTTACACATCCACTCGCGAAGCGGCCATAACTTGTGAAGACCCGACAAGAGCGCCTCCAGTTCCTCAGGAGTCTCCTCCTCATTCTTATCGCCGCCCCCGACCGGTACATAACACCTCATGTCATAATCATTCAGCGTGTCAGATTCATCAAGCAGCTTAACGTTCTGAAACTCGATTGGGTCGGCGTTGAAGTCCACGGTTGCCTTGAACGTTAGCGGCATTCGAACGTCCGCTTGATGTGTAAGGCTGAACGCCGTGACAATGAGGTTCTCGCAGGCGGAAACAAGAGACCAAATCATTACTCCGGGCGTTTCGATGAATATGCCGTCCTGATTTGGCCCCGGTTGCATTCCGTCCAGCCAAAAACCCTTGGGGTCCAAATGCTGTGCATCGGAAAAGTCCGGCATGACAAGAAACGCCCCAACTTTGCATTGGAGCCCCATCGCACTCAGAGCGGCTACTTCAACACCGGTGGTCTGCTGTTGCCAGTTTTCTTCGAACAGCTTCAGCGTATCTTCTGTGGCGGGTACAAGCATCACATTCGGCAAGACTTCGTACTGCTTGCCAGCCCACCCAATGGAAAGACCGAAAAGTGGCACCACAATGTTTCTTGGCTCGTAGACTTCACTTGGGACTGGAACGTCGGTCACATGGTCGTCTGGACTGCCCATGAGTTCCTCACTTGTCAAATACCCCACACTTACCGCCGCAGCCCTCACTTGCGGGACCTGGCCTCAAGAACCGAGTCGGATTATCAATCTGTTGCGTCGATCTGTTTATTGGTGCTGCTCATTGCTGTCCCCAAGAAATGGTCAGCGAAATTACGACCAGCGTGGTACCGACAAAATACATTCCTCGGTACAGCCATTGGTTGACGCGTTCTGTCAAGGTGACCCCTCCATGCGTCTGGATGTCCCACCCTCTCACGAACAGAGTGCCCCACAGCAGCAGGAAGGCGCCAACAAGCTGGAGTGGGGTAACGAGGTGAGCCGCAATCTCGGGGACCACGAAAACGATAGCGAGCTCGCCAACGGTAAAGCCCAAGACTGCCGAAATTGCCACGAGAAGGAGCGAAAGCCAGAACGCACGGCAGACAATGGTGGCGGAGTTCTGCTTTGTTGCGGCACCGCTGCAAGCCGCGAGAGTCACGTTGTCCCTGTCCTGTTCTGCTGCGAGTATCTTCGGATTAATAACGCACAGCAGACAAAGGTAGCATGCGCGCCACAGAGCAGCGAGCTTCTTAAGCGACGGCGCAGTTTGTTGCTGACGCTCCATAAGGCATCCCAAGAGTTGGTGGAAATTGAGAACCGGCGCGACCCTGTCCGATAGCCCATTCCCGCCACACGGATGGCGGGTAAACCTGGCAGCATCCTACGTCGCCCCCAATAACTTGTCAACAAGTTTCCGCCAACTTGTTCGTTCGCTCCGTTCATCGGTGTTCATCTGTGTAATCTGTGGATAAAGCCGTTAGCGCGCCGCGCGCCAGTGCACAAAGACGACGGCGGCCAATTCCCGGTCCACAGCAAACTGGCTGTAGCCCACCTGGAAGACGTAAGACGGGAAACACTGAATCAACCGGACACCCACCCCCGGAAGTATCCCCATCGCCATCATCTTCTGAACCTCCCGGTTGTTGCGCGTGGAGAGGTAGGCGACGACGCCCTCCTCTCCTGGACGCCCGTCGCACAGGGCTCTCACTTCCTGAACGGCGTCGGCCCGGGCTTCAAGGCAACAGGTCCCCTTCGGGATGCGCTTTCCGTGCGGGCACGTCTCCGGATGCCCCAACAGCCGGCAGACCTTTTCGCTCAAGCCATGCTGCAGGACGTGCTCAAAGCTGCAAGCGTCCTCTTCGGCATACTCGGAGCTAACGGAAAGGACATCCCGCAGCAAGCACTCCGCCAGCCGGTGTCGTCTCACCACGTCTTCACCGGTTCGCTTGCCGCTCTCGGTCAGCCGAAAGCCCTGCCCCTCTCGTTCGACGAGCCTCAGCGGCAGGGCGTCCTGCGCCGCCGTATCAAAGGCCGGCGACCACGCCAATTCTTCCTGCTCGACTTCGTGCAGGTACAGCGATTCGAGAAGTTCTTCTATGGCCGGCGTAATCATAGGCGACCTCCTGGGAGCCAGTTTCACAACTCAAATGTGGCGCGGACTAAGGAGTCCGCGCTAGCGATTTCGCGGGTTGGATAGCCCACGCCACAGTTGTGAAACCGGTTCGAATAAATTCCTCCGGAACCAGCGCAGCGATGCGGGTTCCTCCGGCATCTCATAGCCGCAATGCGGGCACTTTACCTTGCGGCATCCGCCGAACATAGCGCAGGTCTGACAGCACTTGCGCGCCGCGGTTTCATCGAATGCTTTGCCGCAATATGAGCAGTTCACAGGTTCACTCCCAGAACGCGGAAGAGAAGGTTCGTCAGGAATCCCACGCCAAAGGCCATGCCGACGACCACCGCCGACATGAGCAAGGTGGACTTCACGCCACGCTCTTTCTTCATGATAAGGAGCTGGGCGATGCAGGGCAGGAACAGCGTGAGGGTGATCGCCGCGATGGTCACCTGATTCCCCGTCAGCGCGCCGGTCTTCTGAAGGTCATACAGCCCCGCCGCGCCGTAGTCCCGGCGGAAGAACCCGAAGAGAAAGGCGACGGCGGCGCCGTCGGGTAGGCCGAGCCAGTTGACCACCGGCGTCATGCCCTTGACAAGGAGTTGGAACAGGCCGGTGATGTTCCCGATCCAGATGAGGACGCTGGCCAGGATGAAGAGCGGGAAGACTTCCTTGAAGTACCACGCCATGCGCGTGTAGGTCTTGACCAGAACGTTCCCGACCCGCGGCAGGCGCAACGGAGGCAGTTCCATATAGAAACTGGGGCCTTCGCCCGGCAGAAGCCGCGCCATCAGCACCCCCACCAAGAGGAAGAGAGCCGTGATGACACCCGCCCACGTCGCCAGGGCCGCAGGACGCGAACCGAGCAGTCCCAGGATGACCCCCAACTGCGCCGAACAGGGGATCGTCAGGGCCAGCAGCATGGTGGCAATGGTCTTCTCCCGGCGCGTCTCCAGCGTGCGCGTGACCATCGTGGCCATGGTGTCGCAGCCGAAGCCCAGGACGAGCGGGATGACCGCGCGGCCATTGAGGCCGATCTTCTTCATGAGCCGGTCCATCAGCATCGCCATGCGCGGCAGGTAGCCGCTGTCTTCCAGGATGGAGAACGCGATGAAGAATGTGCCGACGACCGGCAGGATGATGGCGATGGCGTAGCGAATTCCCAGCGTGACGATGCCGTATTGCCCGATGAACAGCTCGCGCGCAACGGCCCAGGGGATGGTCGCATTGACTATCCTCTCCACGACGGGGGTGATGTGGCGGCCAAAGAGCGTCTCTTGAAGAAAGTCCACCAGCGTGCCGGCGCCGAAGACGCCGACGAACTTGTACAGGCCGAAGTACAGCACCAGGAGCAACACTGGGACCCCCGTCAGGGGGCGCATCAGCCGGCGGCTGAGCCTCTCGCGGAAGGTTCTGTCGGCGGCGGAGGGAAAAGTCACAGCGCCGTCCAGGGCGCGGCGGACCTCCCCCGCAAGCGCGAGGGTCGCGTGATAATGGATCGAATGCTTCAGCCGCCGCCGCGCGTCGCGCGCCACTCGCGCGACCTGCTCGCGTTGCGCCGCGTCCACATGAAAGAAGCCCTCCGCTTCCGTCCCTTCCTCCTGCAAGAGCAACAGGGCGCGCGTGCGGGGAGCAATATGGCTGGTATTCCCAACGACTCCGGCGGCGCGGGCGACCATCGTGTCCAGGCGCGGGCCGTAGTTGACCTGGACGCCTCGCGCCGGCTGCGCCCTCACGATCTTGCGGACCAGTTCCCGCACGCCCTGGCGCGTCGTGGCCACGGTCTCGATGACAGGGACGCCCAGCCGCTCCTGAAGGCGGCGCGCGTCTATCCGAATGCCCAGATCCCGCGCCTCGTCCGCCATGTTGAGGGCCACGATCAGCGGCAGCCCCGCCTCGGCCATCTGGAGCGTCAGGCCGAGCATGCGTTCGATATTCTTGGCATCTATGACGTGGACGACGGCGTGGGCGGGCTGATTCAGAAGAAGGGCGCAACTGACCTTCTCTTCGGCGGTGATGGGGCAGAACGAGTACATGCCGGGCGTATCAATGACCTCGAACCGGCCCTGGCGCGTAACCAAGTGTCCGCGCGAGACGTCCACGGTGGTGCCGGGGTAGTTCGATACGGTGACGTACTGACCGGTGAGCCGATTGAAGAGGAGGCTCTTGCCGACGTTCGGGCTGCCAACGATGAGGACTTTGGGGAGGCCGACCTCCTCGGCCAGTCCCTCCGCGCAACAGTCCAGACCCATGTATCTCTTGCCGGCCCGAATCAGACGGGCGGCGTATCTCCCGGGCGATTTTAAGCGAAGCATCTCCATCTCACTATTTCACTGAGTCGAGAAACGCCACAAGCCGGTCGAGCACCTGCGGCTCGATGGCGTGCTCGACATGGCAGGCGTTCCGCTCCGCCGTCTTCGGGTCCAGGCCCAGCACGCGGTTGAAGAACTCGGTGAGCGTCTCGTGCCTGCGCACGAGGTCGCGCGCCACGCGCCGTCCGCGGTCCGTGAGCGTGATGAGGCTGTACGGGTCGTGGTTGACCAGTTTGCGCTCGGCGAGAATCTTGAGGGCACCGTTGACCGACGGCATCTGCACCCCCATGCGGTCGGCGATCTGCCTCACCCGGGCCACGCGCTGCCGCTCGACGAGGTGGTAGATCACCTCAAGATAATCTCCCAGGCTTTCCGACAGGACCGATGTTTCCATGGTTCCTCCTAATGTTAGGCTAACCTAATTATAGAAGCCTTGCCTAACATTGTCAACCGACGCAGCCTCGACCATTGGCGCGGTCCCTTTGAAACCGCCGTCCGTTGCAGGGGCGTAGCCTGCTACGCCCCTACCTGTGGTCACAATGTAGTCACCCCGCCGGAAACGTGCCTTGCGAAAACCCGACTTCCCCAGTCGTCTCCGCTGTTGCCGCAGGCGACTGACCCACATTCCGGAGTCAGTCCAAGTATCATTAGAGCTTATCCGCACAGCTCTTAAGACAGGGAGGAACGTGGGACCCTCCTGTCGCAGACTCGGAGCTTGACACGAGTGATGCATGGGTCTATCATCGATTAGAGAGGTATTCGCTGCGCGCAAGGGTTTATTGGGGAGAAAGCTATGCCGAGTATTGGTATGCCCGAGTTGATCATAATTCTCGTCGTCCTCCTGCTTCTCTTTGGGGCGAACCGGATCCCCCAGCTTGCCCGCTCGATTGGCAAGAGCGTGGGAGAGTTCAAGCGCGGCCTGGCGGACCAGCCGGATCCCGACGCCAAGAAGAGCGACGAGGACGGAGAAAAGAAGTCCGAGAAGAGCTGACATGGGCGCCATGGGGCGCACCCTCATCCTTGCCGGAGCAGACGCATGAACCTGGGACTGCCTGAGATTCTCGTCATCCTTCTGGTCATTCTGCTCGTCTTTGGCCCCAAGAAACTGCCGGAGCTGAGCCGCGCGGTGGGCCGGAGCGTCGGGGAGTTCAAGCGGGCAATGACCGAGATGCAGGAGCAGATCGAAACGGCGTCGACCGCGACACCGGAGGAGAAGCCGGCCGAAGCTCAGGCGACGGAGGAGGTCCCCGCCGGGGAGGAAGCAGCAGCGGCGGCTTTGCCGAAGGAAGCCGCCGAGCCGGAGGAGCCGCCGCCCACAAAGACGACTTGACGGGAATAGGGTGCGACGGACGATTGGCGATTTCTGATTAGAAGCTGTTTCACAACCCACAGGCGAGGGCGCCTGTGCCACACCGACCTCCGTATTCAAACAGCAAAACCATGTGGCTCAGCCGCCCTCGGCTGAGGTATTCGCCTGAGAAACAGGTTTTGAAACAGCTTCTACTGAATTGCGATTTGCGATTTTGCTGCTGCTGGTGCGGAACGGAGGCGACGCATACTTATTTTGCGGCGTCGGCGGCCGGCGCAGGCGCGGCCGGGGCGACAGGCTCCACGCCGTTCGTGCGGCCTTGCACATCCAGGGATTCGATGCCCGTCGGGCGGTAATCGGGGTCCTGAGTCAGCAGAATCTGATCCACCCCCGAGCCATCTTCGCGGTTGCCCAGCACCAGCAGATGGGTCCCCGCCGTCAGTTTCCGCAGCGGCTTTTGCAGCGCCACCCAATGCCAACTCTTGAACACGGAGTCCTCCACCTTGCCCAGCGCCTCGCCGTCCAGGGAGAGGTCCATTGAGTTGCCGCAACCGCAGCACCAGTTGGCGCGGAGCCAGAGGGTGTAGTCGCCCGGCTCCGCGACATACAGCTTGTAGGTCACATCGCCGCCGATGCTGATCTCCTCATGGTTGGGTCCCTCCGGAGCGATGACGTACTCGCCTTGAGAAGCGTCCTTGTCTTCCTTCAACACGACGGGCGGGTGGATCGCGCCGCTCTCAGCTTCGATGAGGATGCTGGGACGGATGTCGAACGCAATGGAGATGAGGCCCACCTTCTTCAGGGTCGTCGTGGTAGTATTCGACGCAGCGGCCGGGATCGCCGGTGCGGCGCCGCCGCTCGACGGTCCGCAGCCGGCCAGCGCCAGCGCGGCCACGGCGGCGAGAAGAACAAATCTATTCACAGCGAGACCTCCATGAAGGTGCAGTTCTGTTTCATCTTATCCTTTGACGCATGGGAGGTCAAAACGGTTCCGGCGACGAGAGGCACAAAGGGACATGACGGACTGCAAGGACGACAAGGGCAGCAGGGACACGACACTACTCAGTTCGGGCGAGGCGTTTCAGCACAACGTCTTCCATAATCTCATGCGGCGCGGGGCGGCCGGTCCACATCTCGCATTGAAGAGCGGCCTGGCGGACGAACCATTCGACCCCGCTGACGCACAGGCAGCCAGCGGCTTTGGCGTCGCGCAGAAGGCGCGTCTCTGGGGGGTTATACACGGCGTCAAAGACGATCATCCCCTTGCGCAACATGGCGGCAGGGAGGGGGCTTTCATCCATGTTCGGCCACATTCCCACGGAGGTGGTGTTGATGAGGATTTGCGGGCGGAGCGGGCCGATGCGATCCATGGGGACGGCTTGGGCTGAGATTTCGCGCGCTAAAGCGACGGCGCGCTCATGGGTGCGATTGGCGACCAAAACGTACGCGCCGCGCGCCATGAGGCCATAGGCAACCGCGCGCGCCGCGCCGCCGGCGCCGATGAGGAGCACTTCCTTTCCCTTGAGAAGCGGGACGGGTCCGGGAGCTCCCCCGCCCAGCGCCTCTTCGATGGCCCCCAGAGCGGCGGGAATGTCGGTATTGGCGCCGCACAGCCGCCCGCCGCGATTGATGACGGTGTTCATCGCCCCCGCCTGGCGCACGGTTTCGTCCACTTCATCCATGGCGGCGATAATGGTCTGTTTGTGCGGGAGGGTGACGGAGTACCCCTGCGCGTCGAGTTCGCGGAAGGCGCGCACGAACTCGGCCGGATCCCCTTCCACCTTGAACGGGAGATAGACGGCGTCGAGGCCGAGCGCCTCAAAGGCGGCGTTCTGGATGGCCGGACTCATGCTGTGCGCGACCGGGTTGGCGATGACGCCGTAGAGGGCGGTCTTGGGGCCGATCTTCTGGTAACGGTAGAGGACGCGGAGTTCCTCGGCGGTGAGTTGCCCCGGCGCCGACTCGCGCCCGGCGGCGAGCGAGGCGAAAGTCAGGAAATTGCCATACTTTCGCCCGAGAATACGGCTGATCACCCCCAGTTCCCCCATGCACAATGCGATGGTGGGGTGCTTCGCGCGCTGCAGGACGCGCAGGACGCGCAGGTTGTCCAGGATGTCGTTGGCCTTGACAGCGAACTTCGCGATGTCGGCGCCGGCCTGAACGAGATGCCGGTGCATCTCCTCGACGTGTTCGGGGGTGTGGGTGAAGTCATGGTGCGAGACGATGAGCCGCGTGCGCGGGCCGCGGCGGATGCGCCCGACGGAGTCCAGTTCGACATCCACGTACTCGGCGCCCAGGTCCACCGCCTGTTGGAGCAGCGCCATGCGGGCCGATTCCTCCCCGGCGTACTCCCCCCCCTCTCGGACGGGACGGTTGGTGACGATGACCGGGCGGGGACGGTTGCGCAACAGCGGCTCCAGCGCGATGCCGGGCGCGAGGTCCATGCGCAGTTCCAGGAGGTCGGCCAGCGGCGCGGCCTGGGCCATCATGGCGGCCATGCCGGACTCGCTGCGCGCGGTGATGGGGATGCAGATCATGGGTCACTTCTTCTCTGCAATGTGTTCATTCGCGATGCGATTCCCGTGCTACTGTCGTATTAACGCCCTTGAGAAAACCACGGTACTCCTTGACCGGCTTGACCGGGATCATCTCGATCCGATTCTCGTAGGGAATGACCTGGACCACTTGCCCCGGCTTGATGCCAAGGAGGCGACGGGTTCGCAGAGAAATCACCACCTGGAACTTGCGTGAGACCCTCGCCGTATCCATGCGACCCTCCTATCGTTCACGTTATCGCAGAACGACTATACGCTGCGGGGCGGCCACCTTCAAGTTCGACGGGTGCGCAACGCCGGCGGGGAGCGCATCGTGCTGGCGCATCACCCGGACGCACACGGACGGCGCACGGACGAACACGGACAAACGGGGGAAAACGCATAGGGCCGGCACGTCCCGGAAAGCAGATGGGCCGGCAAAGCGGCGATGCTTCACCGGCCCTTGCTGCTTACAGACTACAGGCTCGGCTTAAGCGACTTGCCAGCTTTCGTCGCCGGCTGCTTACCACGCGCCAGGGCGCTGTTGATCGCCTTCAGGTACGCCAACGCGCTGGCCTGGATGATGTCGGTGCTGATGCCGCGCGCGAGGATGCTGCGGCCGTCCACTTCGACCTCCACGCTGACCTCTCCCTGGGCGTCCTTGCCGACGGTGACCGCGCGGATGCGGTAGTCCTTCAGCCGGGCCTTGACGCCGGTGAGCCGCTCAATCGCTCTGTACAAAGCGTCCACCGGGCCGTCGCCGGTCGAGGCGTCCTGCAGGCCCTCCCCCTTCGGGTTCAGGAGCCGCACGGTGGCGGTGGGGATGGAGTGCGTGCCGCTGCTGATCTGGACGCTCTCCAGGCGGTACGTCTCCTCCACCTGGGCGAATTCGTCCTCCAAGATCGCCTGCACGTCCTCGTCGTACACCACCTTCTTCTTGTCGGCCAAGACCTTGAAGCGGTCATAGGCGACCAGCAATTGCTCGTCGGTGAGCTTGAAGCCGAGTTCCTCCGCGCGCACGCGCAAGGCGTGGCGGCCGGAGTGCTTGCCGAGCACCAGGCTGCTGCGCGGCACGCCGACGTCTTCCGGACGCATGATCTCGTAGGTGCGGCGTTCCTTGAGCATCCCGTCCTGGTGGATGCCGGCCTCGTGGGCGAAGGCGTTCTCCCCCACGATGGCCTTGTTGCGCTGCACCTGCATGCCGGTGAGGGTGCTGACCATGCGGCTGGTGGCGAACAATTTGGGCGTGACGATGCCGGTGTCGCACTGGAAGTAGTCGCGGCGCGTCTGGATCGCCATGACGATCTCTTCCAGCGAGGCATTCCCGGCGCGCTCGCCCAACCCGTTGATGGTGCACTCCACCTGGTCCGCCCCCGCCATGACGGCGGCCAGGCTGTTGGCCACGCCCAAACCGAGGTCGTTGTGGCAATGGACGCTGATGACGGCCTTGCCGATATTGCGCACGCTCTCCTTGAGGGCGCGGATCGTCGCGGCGTACTGCTCGGGCATCGCGTAGCCGACGGTATCGGGGATGTTGACCGTTGTCGCGCCCGCGTCAATGACCGCCTCGACCACCTCGGCCAGGAAGTCCGGCTCGGTGCGCGAGGCGTCCTCGGGCGAAAACTCGATGTCCTTGGTGTACTTCCCGGCATGGCGCACGCTGTCCACGGCGATGCGGATGATCTCGGACTTCGCCTTGTGGAGCTTGTATTTGCGGTGAATCTCGCTGGTGGCGCAGAAGACGTGAATGCGCGGTTTGCGCGCCTTGGCCAACGCCTCGCCAGCGCGGTCAATGTCCTTCTCGACCGAACGCGCGAGGGCACAGATCGTGGGGCCTTTGACGGCCTGCGCGATGGCCTGCACCGCCTCGAAGTCGCCGGGGGAGGTGATGGGGAAGCCGGCCTCGATCACGTCCACCTTCAATTGCGCCAACTGGCGGGCGATCTGGATCTTTTCCGGGAGGTTCAGGCTGGCGCCGGGGGACTGCTCGCCGTCCCGCAGCGTGGTGTCGAAGATGATGATGCGTCGCATGGTTTTCTCCGTAACAGGGACCGACTGCATGAACCGCGGCCTTCGCGATGAAGGCCGCTCTTGGGCGACGTTCAGGCGGTCGGCGCCAGCACACCGCGGCGGATGGAGCCGGTCCTGTGGGACCGACGGACCGCCGCGGCAAACACCTCGCTGATGGCTTTGCACGTCACATTGGACGACATCGTTACACCTTCACCCGGGTCCCAACGTACGTAGGCACGGGCTTCAGCCCGTGCGCATGTGGCGGGCTGAAGCCCGCCGCTACACACGACAACAGCGCGCACGAACCCTCCACCACGGGACGCCTCACGATAACGTTTCAGACACGAACGCCGGAGGTGATGGCTCCGGCGTTCGCGGCGCGGCTTGTTGTGTCCCTCACTGGGGACGTTACTTCTTCGCCTTCTTGCCGGACGCCTTGCCCCAGTTCTCGGGGCGCAGGGAGCGGACCGCTTCGCCGGCCCTCCACATCTCGGAGTCGTGGATGACCTTGAGTTCCTTGCCCAGCTTCTGGCGATAGTCCGGGGCGCTGTTGATCTTGAGGGTGCGCGCGCACTCCTTGCCGGTCTTGACGGAGTTGTACAGCTTCTTGAACACCGGCTCGACGGCTTTCCTGAATATCGGGGACCAGTCGAGCGCTCCGCGCTGCGCGGTGGTCGAGCAGTTGGCGAACATCCAGTCCATGCCGTTCTCCCCGACCAGGCGGATCAGGCTCTGGGTCAGTTCCTCGACGGTCTCGTTGAACGCTTCGCTGGGGGTGTGGCCGTGCTTGCGAAGCTCGTTGTACTGGGCCTCCATCACGCCGTCCAGGCAGCCCATGAGCACGCCGCGCTCGCCCACCAGGTCGCTGGTGACTTCATGCGCGAAGGTGGTCGGGAAGAGGAAGCCGCTGCCGATGGCCACGCCGATAGCCAGGGTGCGCTCGAGCGCGCGGCCCGTGGCGTCCTGGAAGACGGCGAAGGAGCTGTTGATGCCGCTGCCGGAGAGGAAATTGCGGCGCACGCTCGTGCCGGAACCTTTGGGCGCCACCAGGATGACGTCAATATTCTTGGGCGGAATCACCTTGGTCTGCTTCTTGTAGACGATCGAGAAGCCGTGGCTGAAGTAGAGCGCCTTGCCCGCGGTCAGGTGCTTCTTGACGCGCGGCCAGAGGATCTTCTGCGCGGCGTCGCTGACGAGGTACTGAACGATGGTGGCGCGCTGGACGGCCTCTTCGATGTCGAAGAGGTTTTTGCCCGGCTTCCAGCCATCCCTGACGGCCTTGTTCCAGTAGAACTTGTCGCTCTTGGACTGGCCGATGATGACGGGCACGCCGTTGTCGCGCATGTTGAGCGCCTGGGCGGGGCCCTGCACGCCATATCCGAGCACGGCGATCACTTCATCCTTGAGCACTTTGCGGGCGCGCGCCAGGGGGAATTCGTCACGCGTGACCACGGTCTCCCAAACGCCGCCGAAGTTCATCTTGGCCATCTCAATCTCCTGTCCTGTGAATGTCCACCGCGGGGCATGCCCTGCGGCCGCGCGGCCCAAACAGCCGTAGTTCGTTGCGGAGTTTAGAATGTTAACAAAAGGCGTGGGTGCGAATCAAGCATGCGCGTCATCCCCCGCGCGCCATGGCGACCATGCCGGTCCGCACGGTCTCCTTGATCCCGAAGGGGCGCATCATCTCGACGAAGGCGTCTATCTTCGCCTCCGGGCCGGAGATCTCAACCATCATGTCGGCCGTGGAAATATCCACGACTTTGCCCTGGAACACTTCGACCAGCGAGATCACCTGCTGCCGATTGCCGTTGTCGCAGGCGACCTTGATGAGCGCTTCCTCGCGCTGGACGACGTCTTTGCCGGCGAAGTCGCTGACCTTGATAACGTCAATGACCTTGCCGAGTTGCTTGCGGACCTGCTCCAGAATAGCGTCGTCGCCGGCGACCACGATGGTCATGCGCGACAACGCCGGGTTCTCCGTGCGCCCGACCGTGAGAGAGTCAATGTTGAATCCCCGGCTGCTGAACAGCCCGGCGATGTGCGCCAGGACGCCCGACTTGTTCTCGACAATCGCGCTAATAACGTGTCGCATGGTGGCTCCTTGTCATGGACGAACACGGACGGACACGGACCAACACGGATCCGCGGTGAAACTTATTTCCGCTATTACGCCATTCCGCCGATCATGCGATTGATCGCCTGCCCGGCGGGGACCATCGGGAAGACGTTCTCCTCCTGCTCGACGCGCACATCGAGAATGACCGGCCCGTCGGTGCGCAGTGTCTTCTGGAGCGCGTCGCCGACTTCGCTTGGGTCGGTCACGCGGTAGCCGGTCGCGCCGTACGCCTCGGCCAGCTTCACGAAGTCCGGCGTGGCGCACAGGATCGTCTGGCTGTACCGCTGCTTGTAGAACAGCTCCTGCCACTGGCGGACCATCCCCAGGCAGCCGTTGTTCAAAATGACGATCTTGACCGGCAGCTTGTACTGGACCGCCGTGCCGAGCTCCTGAATGTTCATCTGGATCGAGCCGTCGCCGGCGATGTCCACGACGGTGCGGCCCGGCCAGGCGACCTGCGCGCCGATCGCGGCCGGGAAGCCGAAGCCCATCGTCCCCAAGCCGCCGCTGGAGAGCAGCGTGCGCGGCCGGCGGAAGGTGTACCAGAGCGCCGTCCACATCTGGTTCTGGCCGACCTCGGTGGCGATGATCGTGTCCTGCGGCGCCATCTTGCAGAGTTGCTGAATCACCGACTGCGGCTTGATGCGCCTGCCATTGCCGTTGTAGTTGATCGGGTGCTTGCGCTTCCAGTCCTCAATCTGCGTGTGCCAGGCCTCGCGCGCGGAGTGCGTGACCAGCGGCAGCATCTCCGTGAGGATGGACTTGGCGTCGCCGACCACGGGGATGTGGGCGCGGACGTTCTTGCTGATCGAGGTCGGGTCAATGTCAATGTGGATCACCTTCGCCGACGGGGCGAAACTGTCCACGCGACCGGTGACGCGGTCGTCAAAACGCGCGCCGACGGCGATGATCAGGTCGGACTCCGTGACGGCGTAGTTGGCCGCGGCGGTCCCGTGCATGCCGAGCATCCCCAGGCTGAGGCGGTGGTCGCCGGGGAACGCCCCCAGGCCCATCAACGTCATGGTGACCGGGAGGTTGGCCGCTTCGGCCAGTTTGCGCACCTCCTCGTGCGCGCCGGCGATGATCGCGCCGCCGCCGACATAGAGGACCGGCCGCTCCGCCTCGTTGATCGCCGCTGCGGCGCTCTTGATCTGACGCGAGTGGCCTTCGGTCACCGGCTTGTAGCCGGGCAGGTGCATCGCGCGGTCCGGTTCGCCTTCCAGTTCGGCGGTGGTGATGTCCACCGGGACGTCGACGACCACCGGGCCGGGGCGGCCCGTGCTGGCGATATGGAACGCTTCCTTAATGATGCGCGCCAAGTCGCGGATGTCCTTGACCAGATAGTTGTGCTTGGTGATCGGGCGCGTGATGCCGGTGACGTCCGCCTCCTGGAAGGCGTCGTTGCCGATCAAGTTCGTCTTGACCTGTCCGGTGATGGCGACCATGGGAACGCTGTCCATGTTGGCCGTGGCGATGCCGGTGGTGAGGTTCGTGGCGCCGGGCCCGCTGGTGGCAATGCAGACCCCCACGCGACCGGTGCTGCGCGCGTAGCCGTCGGCGGCATGCGCAGCGCCCTGCTCGTGCCGGGTGAGGTAGAACTTCACCGGCGCGTCATACAGAACGTCGAACAGCGGCAGGACCGAGCCCCCCGGATAACCGAAGATGTGTTCGACTCCCTCGCCGATGAGCGAGTCCACCAATATCTGCGCGCCTTTGGTTGCCATGGTTGGCCTTTCTATAAGAACGGCGATTTCTTGTAACATTCCAGCGCGACAACGTCAACACGGACAGCGACACGGACGGAAGACGGCAACAAAAAAAGACCCGCCGCCGGGTAACCGGCGACGGGTCTGTGAATTTCAGGTTTGCTTTCCCTGTCCCTCACCCGCCACCGGCGGCGCGTACGAGTACCAGTCCTACCGTCACGAGCGTGACGGCGGTGGTAATCGGCGCGAGCACCAGCAGCAGCTTGCGAGACATGGTAGTCCTTCTTAGATAACCTCGACTCCGGCAGTTTACGACATCGGAGGGCGGATGTCAAGAGGCGTTCCCCTTGAAACCGTCACCCTTTGTAGGGGCGTAGCATGCTACGCCCCTACACGCCGTCACGACTCAGTGCGCGACCTCGACGAACCGGCTCTCCCGGATGAGGGTGACCTTCACCTCGCCGGGGTAGGTCATTTCGGTCTCGATCTCCTTGGCGATGTCGCGGCACATCTTGGCGGCGATCTTGTCGTCCACGCGTTCGGCGCAGACGATCACGCGCACCTCGCGGCCGGCGCGAATGGCGTAGGCGACCTCGACGCCGGGGAACGCGCCGGCGATCTCTTCGAGGCGCTCCAGGCGCTTGACGTACTTCTCCAGCGTCTCGCGGCGCGCGCCGGGACGGGCCGCGCTGATGGCGTCGGCGGCGCTGACCAGGACGCAGTAGATGTTCGCCGCTTCCTGATCGTCGTGATGGCCGGCGATGGCCTCGACGACCTCGGGCGATTCCCCGCACTTGCGGGCCATGTCGGCGCCGATCTGCGGGTGGGAACCCTCGATCTCCTGGTCCACCGACTTGCCGATGTCATGGAGCAGCCCGCAGCGCTTGGCCAACTGGATGTCCAATCCCAGTTCCGCCGCCATCGTGCCGGCCAGGTGGGCCACCTCGATGGAGTGCTGCAACTGGTTCTGCCCGTAGCTGGTGCGATACTTGAGGCGGCCCAGGCACTCGATTTCCATCGGGTGCAGGTTGTGCAGCCCGACGTCGAACGCGGCCTGCTTGCCGGTCTCCAGGATGACCTGTTCCATCTCCTTCTTGGTCTGCTCGACGACTTCTTCGATGCGGGCCGGGTGGATGCGGCCATCGCGGACGAGCTTCTCCATCGCGCGGCGGGCCATTTCGCGGCGCACGCCGTCGAAGCCGCTGATGACCACGACGCCCGGGGTGTCGTCCACGACCACGTCCAGTCCGGTCGCCTTCTCGAAGGCGCGGATGTTGCGCCCTTCGCGGCCGATGATGCGCCCCTTCATGTCGTCGCTGGGAAGCTCGACGGCCGCCACAACGCTTTCGGTGCAGTGGTCGGCGGCGTAGCGCTGGATGGCGATGCCGAGGATTTTGCGCGCCTGGCGCTCGGCGTTTTCCTTGGCCTCGTTGACGTAGCGCGCCACCATCTCGGCGCATTCCTTCTGGAGCTCCCCTTCCAGTTTGCGCAGGAGCATCTGCTGCGCCTCTTCGCGTGAGAGCGCGGCGACCTTCTGGAGGGTCGCCTTCTCCTGCTCCATCAAGCCTTCCAACTGGGCCTGCTCTTCGCTGATCTCCTTGCGCTTGAGGGCCAGGTTGCGCTCCAGGCTCTCGATGTAATTCTCTTTCTTGGTGAGCAGATCCACCTTGTGCTCGAGGCCGTCCTCGCGTTTGGTGATGCGCTTTTCGAGTTCGCGCAGTTCGGCGCGCTGTGCGTTCGCCCCATTTTCGAACTCTTCGCGGCGCTTGATGAACTCCTCTTTTGCGGCGATTTCAGCTGTTCTCCTGGTGCGATCCGCCTCCTCCCTGGCTTCCGTGGTAATGCGCTTGGCCTGACTCAAGGCGGCGCCAGAGCGCATTCTGCTACTGATCAACAGCCCGACTGCGCCGACGACGACCCCGGCGCCCGCTGCCAACAATATCCACAATCCGTTTGATGCTTCAGCGAGGTAAACCATGATGCTCTACCCTTTCCCAAAAACGTCAAGCGGACGACATGCTGGGCGTGGGGAAAAGGGTTGGGAAGCGGGGGGACGGACAGGCGCGGTTGGACGGAGGAATCCTACCGATGCCGCCACAAGGGCAGCGTTTCGACCTGGGTCTGCGCCCGGCGGCGCAGCGGCGGCTCGCCGAGATGCCGGCGGGCAGCCACTCGAACAGGTGTCAACGAAGCCGAAGTGATGCGAACCGGACAGGGAACTTCCCCAAGGACAGGCTCAACGAGCCGACCGAGTACCCGACAGGCCAACATGAGCAGGAACGCAAGCAGGCGCGGTTGCTCCGCGCCCGTAAAGCGCTCACGCCGGCGCTCAATCTTCAGGTGCTCGAACATGTTTCGTTTTGCCTGATCTTCCAGAACCGCTGGTCATAACGACACTTGTCTGTTGTCTTTCCCGCTTCCGCGGCCTGATCCGCACGCAGCTTCTCAAGCGTGCTACGGCAAACTTTGTCGCCGCGTAAGCAACGGTATTATAGCGGTTGGGGGATGGTTACGTCAACGGCAATTTCTGCGTCAAGAAAGGACATAATAGACTGCAAGAACGACAGGGCCGTTCCGGGGCTGGTTTTACCTCATATTTTGGCTATCCGCCATGCAACATCTCCAGAAATGCCTCCAGGCGGGTCTCGGCGCTCATCTCCAGCGGCCCCGGCCGGTCGCATTCGAGGGTGAGGATCGGCAGGCCAATGTTCTTTCGCAGGATGGCGTCCTGAACCTGACGGAAGCAGAAGCTCTGCACGTAATGGATCACGCCGTCCACATGCCGCAACTTGAGTTGCGCCTGGATGTCGTCGAGCCGGTGAAAGATGTCGTACGGATAGGTGTAGCGGCTGTACTGCTCGATGAGGGAGCGCGTGGCGTCGGGCATGGCGAACTGGCGGGGGGTTTCGTTGTAGATGATCCGCGCGCCACGCTTCTCCAGGAACTCGAACAGCCCCTCCACGATCGGCGGTATGCCGACGAGCGCCAGCCGGATCATCTGCGTCATGGGCTTGCGGGCGCGGGTTTGCGCGATCAGCGATTCGGCGCGGCGACCATACTCCCGCGCGTCGCCGAAGAAATCGCTGCACGAAATAAGGAAAAGGTGCTGCTCGGCCCCGGTGACGAGGCCGTCACGCCAGCAGAGTTCATCTATCCGGTGGGCCAGCGAGCGGACGGCGTCGAGACGGCATTTCCACTCCTCGGCCTTTTCGACCGTCGTGCCCAGCGCCTGCGCGAACCGGCGCAGGGAGAGGGACAACAGTTCCGCATCCTCCGGCTGGTACGGGAAGGCAAAGGGGATGATCTGAACCCCGGCGGCCTGGAGCATTTCCATCGTGGCGTGGGTGTTGGAGCAGTCCCCCTGCGTCACCCCCACCAGTCGCTTGAGACCCAGACGCCTTGCCGCGGCGTAGACCCCCTTGTTCCACGCGCAGGAGTTGCGGGGAAAGCCCTCCCGCTCGGCCTGTTCCACAAGGTCGGCGGTGATGCCGGAGGTGATGAAGATATTGTTGAGGTCGAGCGGGCGCAGGCCGGCGGCAAAGATGACCTCGACCGGGACGGTGGTGCTCAGGCCGATGGCGCGTTCGGCTTCGATGGCGGATAAAGGGGCGATGCCGCTCATGTAGTTTCGTCTCGAATCCAGTCCAGATAAGGAGCATGGCCCGCGACGATGGGGAGCGCGATGATCTCCGGAACGGAGTAGCTGTGGAGTTCCGCGACGCGCGCGCGCAGGCGCTCGAACTGCGACCGCCGGGTCTTGATGACCAGGAGGGTCTCCTCCTCCCGGCAGAGTTCCCCTTTCCAGCGGTAGATGGATTGCACGGGCCGGATCAGGTTGCAGCAGGCGGCGAGGCGCTCCCCCACGAGCGCCTCGGCTATCCGGGCCGCCTCGTCGGGGTTGCCAACGGTGACGAACGCCACGCAGAATTCGTCGGGCATGGGGCGGGACCACGGAAAAAATGGACGAACACGGACGGGCACGGACGAAAACGAACGACGACAAAAGCGCGCCCGCGCAGCGCGCTTACTGCTCGTGCAGTTCGATCTCCTCGGCGATCTCGTGGAACTCCTCCGGGGAGATCTGTTCGAGGCTCTTCTTGCGCTTGTCCAACTTCTCGTTGAACTTGATCGCCTTCTCCTGCATCATCTCGTGGGTGGGCTTGGAGCCGCCGGCGAGGAGGAAGTTCTTCCCCACGGTAACGCGCTTCTCTCCGTCCCGGTTGTCCAGCCCCAGGCCGAGGAGCAACGCCTTCTTCTTGACGTCCGTCTTGTTCGGTATGAAGTCCATACCCGCATTTTATCAACTTGACGGAACGGGAAGCAACCGTATGTCTTGTGAAGCCCTTGCCCTGCCCTCTTGAAACCGCCATCCGCTGTAGGGGCGTAGCATGCTACGCCCCTACCTGTGGCCACAACGCGGATACCGCTTGTGCGCCAAGTCATGCGCTTGCGGCAGGCCGCAGGGCCGGATAAGATGCCTGCTGACAACGGCCTGCGACACCGCCGGCCGCCCTACATCAGAATAGGCGAATGGCGCGATGAGATCCCCCGAACTCGCGGCACATCTCAAGGCCGGCATGAAACCGGTGTACCTGATTTTCGGACCGGAGGAGTATTTCCGGACGCAGGCGCTGCGTCTCCTGCGGGAGAAGGCGGAGGCGGCGAAGTACGACGTCGCGGAGTTCGACGGCGGGGAGATGGAGCCGCGGAAGTTCTTCGACGACTTGCGCACGCCGTCGCTCTTCGCACCGAACCGGCTGGTGATCGTGGAACATGCGGAGTTGCTTTTCGGCGCGCCGCTGCAGGGGCTGATTCACTACGCGGCCAAACCCTCACATCAAACAGTGCTGGCGTTGGCGGCTGAGGAACTCAAGGCGAAAGGCCCCCGGCGCGGGCCGCGGAAGAAGACGGAGGAGGCCCCCGCCGATCTGTCCGCGTTACTGAAGAAGGTGACACCGGTCGAGTGCCCGGTGCTGAACCGGCGCGAGTTGCCGCTCTGGTGCATGGCGCGTTCGAGAGAGCTGGGAAAGAAGATGGACTCCGCCGCGGCGGGGATGCTGATCGAACTGGCCGGCTCCAACCCGGGGGCGCTGAACGGGCAGATCGAATCGCTGGTCTCCTTCTGCAAGGAGCGCCCCTCCATCGCCAGCGACGACGTCTCGCGCCTGGTGGGCGGGGACCACATGCGGACGATCTGGGACCTGCTCACGGCGGTGAGCGAGCGCAAGCCCGCCCCCGCGCTGCGCGCGCTGGACCGGCTGATGCGCGACGGCGACATGTCCGCGAGCGGCATCATCGGCTTCATGGCGCAGGAGGTGCGGCGCACGCTGATCGTCAAGCGCCTGCACGAGGAAGGGGCCTCCCCCGCCAAGATCGAACAGGTGACGCACGCGAAGGGGTGGCTGATCGAGAAGATTCTGCGCACGAGCCGGAGGGTGAGCGTCGAGGAGTTGAAGAGGCACTTGCACCTGCTGGTGCAAGCGGACTACGACATCAAAACGGGGGCCGGCCGCGACGAGTGGGTGATGGAACGGTTGGTGATGCAACTTTGCGGGGGGAAGTGAACGGAAAAATGGTCAATGGGCATTTGTCAATGGTCAATTGCCAACGGAAAGGCAAGCATTGCGCCATGTGCTTGCAGTTGCGACAGTTGTTGTTCATTGATAATTGCCCATTGACAAATGCCCATTGACCATTGCTCCGTTCTCACTCCGGCCGGCGGTTGCAGTGGCAGATGGCGACGGCGAGGGCGTCGGCGGCGTCTTCCGGTTCGGGGAGTTCCGGCAGCCCGAGGAGCAGGCGTACCATCTCCTGAATCTGCTCCTTGTGCGCGCGACCGTTACCCACCACCGCCTTCTTGACTTCGGCCGGGGTGTATTGAAACAGGGGGCAGTCATGCAGCGCCGCGGCCAGAATCGCTACGCCGCGCCCCTCCCCCATCCGCAGAGCGCTGGCGGCGTTCTTGCCGTAGAAGGCCTCCTCAATGGCCACCTGGTCGGGCCGGTGCTGGGCGATCACCTGCGCCAGCCCGTCGTGGATGCTGCGCAGGCGCGCTCCGTAGTCCTTCGTCATATCGGCGCGAATGACCCCGTGCGTGACGGGGCGCATCTGGTTGCCGACCAGGTCCACGACGCCGTAACCCACCACCCGCGTGCCGGGGTCGATGCCCATTATGCGCACAAGAAGCCCTCAACAAGAAACCGCGTTGCCGGGCGCGAGTCTAGCAACTCAATGGGCAATGGGCAATGGGCATTTGTCAATGGGCAATTATCAATGAACAACAACTGTCGCAACTGCAAGCACATGGCGCAATGCTTGCCTTTCCGTTGGCAATTGACCATTGACAATTGCCCATTGACCATTGCTTTGACGCTTGCCCCCCGCCGCTGCTAGAATCAGGAAAGGGAAATGGAGTGGACGATGGCCCGTGCCGACGATGAGACACAATCCCTCGTAACGGTGCGCTGCGGCAATTGTCACGGCGTCTTCCGAAACGCCCTATGGACGCCGGGACAGGCCTGCACGCGATGCGGCTCCCTGGAGTTGTCGCCGGTGATGGCGCGCGGCCAGTCCGACTACGAGCGCGCCGACCGCTCCGCCGGCTACGCGCTCGAGGACATCCGTTTCGGACGGCTGGCGCAGTGGGCGGAGTTCGTCACCCCCAAGCAGGTGCAATTGGCGCTGCACATGCAGAACCAGATGGCCCGCGCGGGGCAGAAGACGCCCGACCTGGGCGCGATGCTCGTTCGCGAAAAACTGATGGACCGCAAGCAGGTCGAGTTGGTGCTGACCGCGCGGCGCATCAAGCCTTCGAGCAAGGAAGACGTAGAGCTCGGGCAGGCCGCCAAACGCATGGGGTATGTGACCGACGCGCAGCTGGCCGAGCTTTTCCGCAAGCAGGAAGCGACCGATGAGGCCGGCAATGATGCGGCCCCCCTCCCACTGATGCTGGTGGAAAGACGTTACGTGCAGGAGAACCAGATGCTGGCTCTGCTGAAGGCGGCGGAGCGCCAGGGGTCGGGGCTCTTGTATCGCATGAAACGCGTGCCGGGGGCGGAAGAACCGGACGGGCAGTCGCTGACAGGGAAGCTCTTCGGCGGCAGTCCGGGCCAGCGCAACAGCAAGATCGCGCTGGCGGTGCTGATCCCGATCCTCGTGATCATCCTGTTCAGCCGCGTCGTGGTCGTCGCTCCGGTCTACGCCACGGTGAAGTGCACGAAGTGCGGCGCGGAGTTCGCCGCCCCTGCAGACTCGAACTGGCCGATCAAGTGCCCGGACAAGGGGGAGATCGCGGTCTACCCCCTCGCCATGTGCAGTCAATGCGGCGCGCGGTATCCGATCGTCGGCATAGGGTATGGCGCGGTCTGCCCCAAGTGCCGCTCCTCCGAGCGGATCATGCTCCAGAGCGACAACACGGAGGAGGTGGGACGCCTCCTCGAAAAGATCAAGCACAAGACGTACCAACAGGAAGTGAGCGAGTGATGCGCGCGATCATCAGCGACGTACACAGCAACCTCGAAGCGCTCCACGCGGTGATAGCGGACATCGCGACCCAGGGGGCCGAGGAGATCCTCTGCCTGGGGGACGTGGTGGGGTATGGCGCCGACGTCGAGGAGTGCATTGACCTGGTCGAGAAGATGTGCCGCTTCTGCCTTTCGGGCAATCACGACTTCGCCGTCATCACGCTGCCGGACCGTTTCAACCCCTTGGCGGTGGAGGCGATCAATTACACCAAGCGCATCGTGAAGCCTTCGGCGCTGAGCGTGGGGCGCAAGCGGGCGCGCTGGCGCTTTCTGGAGGGGATCCCCACGCGCAAGCAGGAGGGAGACGTCCTGTACGTGCACGGCTCGCCCCGCGACGACCGCAATGAGTACATTCTGGAGAGCGACATCGTCTTCGGCAACCTGGAGAAGATCTCCGAGATTTTCGACATGATCCCGCGCTTGCTGTTCGTCGGGCATACGCACGTGCCGGGGGTGATCGGCACGGACGTGACCTTCCGGCATCCCGACGACAACGGGGCCTCCTTCGAGCTGGACCCGCAGCGGCGGTACATCGTCAACGTCGGCTCCGTGGGGCAGCCGCGCGACGGGGACAACCGGTCCTGCTATCTGCTCGTGGACGGCACGCGCATCATCTACCGGCGCGTCCCCTACGACTTCCGCCAGACGATGGCGAAGATGGCGCGCGTCGGGCCGATCAGCCGCGACGCGGCGGACCGGCTGGAGTACGGGCGGTAGGAGGTGTGGCTCACCACGGAGGGCCACGGAGAACCACGGAGAACGACGTATTTGGGGCAACGGCGACGACGTTCACCGCGGAGACACAGAGAACGCAGAGAACGACATTCCCAAGTGAGGACAACGAGACGGCAAGACCAGAAACCGCCGATAAACGCGGACACGGAAGAAACGGCGCAGGCCAATCTTTCAGTTTTCAGTTCCCAGTTATCAGTTTTCAGTTCTCGCCGTTCTCCGTGTCTCCCCGCCACACCCGCCACACAAACGGCGGGCAAGCGTCCGGCGGGCAAGCGTGTCCGTGGTGAACAGTTCGTGAGCGAAGGGAGGGAAGATGGGGGGTGGGAAGAATCGCTCATGCGTCTGCGGGCTGGCGCTGCTCCTCCTGCTCTGCGCCGGCTGCGCGAACGCGCAACGGACGGTGCTGGAGGAGGAGTGGGCGGCGATCTCCCTCAACGGCACTCGCATCGGCTATGCGCACACGCTGACCGCCCGCACGCCACCGCCCGACGAGCGGGTGGTCACCTCCGTGTTCACCGAACTGCGCATCAGGCGGCTAGGGCTGACGCTCTCCTCCCGGAACACCCTCGAATTTACTGAGGACCCGCAGGGCCGGTTGCTCGCCGCCGTCTCCTCCAGCGACTCCTTCGGCAGCCGGGTCAGCAATCAACTGCTGGTCAACGGCGCGACGGCGCGGCTCATCACGCAGACCGTGGGCGCGCCGCGCGAGAGCAGCATCCCCTGGGACGAACAGGTCCTCGGCCCCTGGGCCCAGACACGTCACATCCGCGACACGGGGTTGAAGGAGGGCGCGGTCGTCGAGTGCAAACTCTTCGTGCCTGAGTTCCAGCGCATTGCTCTGAGCCGCATGACGCTGGGCGGGATGGAGGAACTGACGGTTGACGGCCGCCCAGTCCGGTTGCGCAAAGGAACGATGACGCTCGACGTGATGCCGCAACTTCCCACCGAGGTCTGGCTGGACGAAGAGGGGAACGTGGTGAAAAGCGTGACCAACCTGCTCGGGCGGCTCGAGACAACGCGCTGCGCCAGGACGGAAGCATTGCGGGCGGTCCTCCCGCAGGAAATGGCGGATGTGATCGAGCAGTTCATGATCGTCTCGAACCGCGCCATCGAGGAGCCACGCAAGGTGGTGACGGCGCGGTACCGGCTCGAAGCCCCGGCGGGCGCGCTGGCGCGCCTGCACCTGGAGGACCGGCGGCAGAAGATCGAGGAGCGCAACGAGACGAGCGTGCTCCTGCGCGTAGCCGCGATCTGCCCCGCGGAAGCGCAGGCCCCGCCGCCTCACGCAAAGTATCTGGCCGCGTCCCCCTATGTCCAGTCGGACGACCCGCAACTGGCGCGCACGGCGATGACCGTCGCCGGCGACGCGCCCTCCCCCGCGAAAAAGGCGCAGCGCCTGCGGCGGTGGGTTTTCGAGAATGTCACGAAGAAGGACTATGGCATTGCGCTGGCGTCGGCCAAGCAGGTGCTGTTGAGCCGCGAGGGGGACTGCACCGAGCACGCCGTGCTGCTAACGGCGCTGCTGCGGGCGGCGGGAATTCCCGCGCGCGGGGCGATCGGGGTGGTGTACTGGAAGGGGAAGTTCGCCTACCACATGTGGACGGAGGCGTTCCTGGACGACTGGACGGCGCTGGACGCGACGATGCCAGAGGAGCGGGTGGATGCGACGCATATCCGGTTCGCGACGGCGGACTTGGACACCGGCTCGCTCGGCGACGCGCTGATTGACATGGCGCAGGTGATGGGGAAGGTGAAGATCGCGGTGGTTAACAAAGACACGGACGAACACTGACAAACACGGACGAACACGGACACGGAACGATGGTGCGCCGATGGGGGGTGGGTGTTCCGAGCTTCTACTCTTTCAGCAGGTCGCTGGTCGCGGTGATGGTGGCGCCGTAAAGCGTGAAGATGTGGTAGATGATGACGCCGGCGACGATGAACCATACCAGCCAGCCGAGCATGATGGTCACGGCCTTCATAGCCAGGTCGAACTTCTCCTGGTAGAGCCGCGACATGCGCCGGAAGAGGTCCGGCATGGAGCCGGATTCCGTTCCCACGTGGACCATCTCGATCAGGTCGTCCGGGAAGAGGCCTGTGCCTCGAAGCGTTTCCGCCAGCGGAATGCCCTCCTTGAGGTCCCCGACAACGCGCGGAGCGAGCGCGGCATAGGCGCCGTTGGCGGTAGACTCCAGGCTCCAGGTGACGGCGTTGAAGATGGGGACCCCCGCGTTCAGCATCAAGTCCATGGACCAGCAGAAGCGCGAGAGGGCCAGCGTCCGGAAGATCCCGCCGATGCCGGGAATCCGTATCAGCACTTCGTGGACCGGGCGGGCACCCCCCAGAGCGCGGGTGATGAGGAAGTAGGCCGCAATCGGCAGGCAGCCGACGCCGACCCAGAATCCGAAGACTTTGAGCGCCGCCATTTCGGCGGAGCCGTTATTGCCGATCATGGTGAAGACGTAGGCGAGGATGGCAAGCACCGCCGCCATGGCGAGATATTCGAAGATCGGATACATCAACTGGCCGATCATTTTGCGCCAGATGGAGCGCACGAAGTCATAGTAATCGGCGAGTTGCTTGAGGACGATGTCGAGGCCGCCGCTGCTCTCCCCCACCGTGACAAGCCGCTTGAACATCACCGGGAAGGCGCGTCCCTGAAGCTCAAGCGCTTCCCCGAAGGTCGAGCCACCTTCCAGATCGGCGATGAGCCTGTCATACATGCGCCGGTCGGCGCCGCGGCTGTTGCGCGACATGACCTGGAGGGCCCTGAGCAGCGGAATTCCGGCTTCGAGCGAGGTCGCCAGCCGGCGGCTGAAGTTGGCCAACCGCTTGAGGCTCAACCGGAAGGTCAGCCTTTTCGGCGCGGGGCGCCGCAACGGCGGCGGCTCCAGCGTCAGCGGGGTCGCCGGCTTCAAGGCAACGCTCCGGCCGGTTTGCTCGCGGTTGGCGGGGACTTCAGATCGCTCGATACCCATGTGCTGACTACTGAATAAGGATGACGGATCTCAGAATGGACGGAATGGACGGAATGGACAATACGGCGTCCAGGACATGAACCGCTCCTGTAACCTCACCCAGGCCGTTCAAATTGCAGGCCGCCCCGCCGTCACTCCGCCGGCTGCGCCATGATCTCTTTGTCCACCTCGAAGACGCGGGCGATGAGGGCGGCGCGGATCCACATGCCGTTGCGCTCCTGACGCCAGTAGACGATCCGCGGGTCTTCGACATAGTCCAGTTCGGGATCGATCTCATTGATCTTGGGGAGCGGATGAAGCAGGCAGGACTTCTTCTTCATCTTGCCCAGGTATTCCTTCTTGAAGATGAAGCGCGGGTCGTACTTGGCGTCCTGGGTGGTCGCGCCGGCGGCCTTGTCCCATTCCCACTGGATACGGGTCATGTAGACGGCGTCTACGATGGGGATGACGGCTTCGAGGTTGTCGCTTTCGGTGTAGCGGATGTGCTGGCGCTTAAGGAATTCCTTGATGTCGTCGCCGATGCGGAGGCGCTCCGGGGCGACGTAGTAGATTTCCACTCCCTTGTAGTTCTTCATCAGGTAGCTCAGGGAACGCACGGTGCGCCCGCGCATGAGGTCGCCGACCATGGCGATCTTCTTGCCGTCAATCTCGTCGAGGGATTTTTGCAGGGTGTAGATGTCGAGCAGCGCCTGGGTGGGGTGCTGGTCCTGGCCGGATCCACCGTTGAAAACGGGGATGCGCCGATCGGCCATGTTCATTTCATAGGCGGCCAGTTCGGCGGCGCCGCGGTCGGGATGGCGCATGACGATCAGGTCCACGTAGGAACTGAAGGTGCGGATGCTGTTCTGGAGGGTCTCGCCCTTGGCCTGGGAGCTGGTGGATACGTCGCGGATGTCGCTGGTGGGCATGCCGAGGTTCTGCTCGGCCAACTGGAAGGACATCCAGGTGCGCGTGGAGGGCTGGGCGAAGAGGTTCATCGCGGTCCGGTGCGAGAGGCGGCCGCGCAGGAAATCGGCCCCGGCCTTGGTCTTGTGGAGTTTGCGGATCTGGTCGGCCAGGAGGCCAAGCTCATCGAGCATGGGCCGGCTGAACTGCTGCGCGTAGAGGACGTGAAACGGTTCGGCGGGGTCGCTGTCCTTGCCGAGGTACGGAATGCGGTCCGACACGGTGAGGTTGCTGTACTCCGTCCACGAGATCCGCTTCATCTTGATCCTCCTCCATGCGCTCATGTGGCAGGTCCTTGTTTCGAGACCGGGGTGGCCTCAAAATCAGCCGGATTATACGGGCGCGGGGCGCCGCGTTCAAGGGACCGGCTATCTTCTGCCCCGAACTGGTCTTGGCGGCGGGGCCGGAGTTGCGGGCTCGCCCGCGGGGGCCGGGTTGTTGGGATAGAAGTCGGCCGCGCCAAAGGGGTGGGCGTTGATGGGAGGAGTCTCCCATGCGGCGAACACCCGGCCGGTGAACTCCTTCGGGTTCTGCGATCGGGGCGGCAGGTTGTTCTTGTTCGCGCGTTCAACCAACGCGCCGGCCTCGTCGAAGGCGCGTGATACCGTTGCGTTCAGGCGCGTGACGGAGGAGATCTCCAGCAGCAGCGCCAGCGCGAGCAGCGCGCCCCCTCCCAGCAGCACCAGCTTGTCCAGGTTGCGCATCATTTCTTCTCCGCGCCTCCGCTCTTGCCTGCGGCAGCCGGCTTCTCGACTTTCTTGAGCAACAGGATGTATCCTTCCAGTTGCAGCGCGCAAAGCTGCCCGGTCGCATCCGCCGCGGGCGTCAGCTTGAATCCCGTCAACTGGAAGACGGGCCGGTCCGTGATGGTCGGCGAGGCGGCCAGGAAGGTGTTGACCAGCCGCGTGACCGATTTGGGGTCCACAGTCACCGTGGCCAGGAAGGGCACGCCCTCGAAGTCGGAGGCGTGTTCGATGGACACGGTGTCGCGCACTTCCAGGCGGGCCACCTGCGCCACGGCCGGTCCCCCGCTCTTCCCCATGAACGCGCGGTAGAGGTAATACCGCGCCCAGTAGTCGCGCAGCACCGCCCGGTACTCGGAGGGGTTCGGCAGCGCAGTCGTGGTCACCCAAGTGTAGCTCTTGTAGGCTTTGGCGGGATCGGAGAACATGCGCGTCTTGGCCATCTCATTGCGCTGGGCCTCGATCTGAAGGAGGTAGGCATTCTTGAAGTCCCCCGGACTGACAGGCCCCTGGCCGGCGAGCGGCGCCTCCATCAACTGCGTGCTGTTGGCAAAGAAGCTGCGCACATACTCCGTTTGCGGCTCCACGAATTCAGCGCGGTATTTGCGGCGTTCTTCCAGCGTCTTGCTGGAGGGGATCTTCGCCGCGTCCAGCTTGAGCGTTTCGAGGTCCTTCAACTGGGCGGCCCAGTCGCCGGCCGCCGTAGTGGCGGCGCTGTTCGCGGGAATGACCCAGAGGACCAGAAGCAGCACGATCAGCGCGCCGATTCCGGCGACGGCCCCCCAGAAGACGCGGCTGCTGCCGAGATTGATTTGGAGACTCATGGCGCTTCCTCCGCGGGAGGGAGGACGTCGAAACGCATCTGTACCACGTAGTAGGTCCGGTTCCCGCCGCCGCCGGGGAAGCTGAGCGTGGCCGAGGGGCCGGCGCCGGTCTCGGTCACATTGCGGAACATGCCGGAGGTATCTCCCTCCAGCGGGGTCTTCAGTGTCGTGCGCGCAAAAGCGGCATGCTGGCCATCGAGACGCCATAGCGTGCCGGCTTCCAGCGTCCCTTCATACGTTCCCGGCGCATTCGGCTTGGGCTTGAGGGAAAGGCTGATCAGCCACACCTTTCTGGTGCCTGCTGTGGAGGGGCTGTTGTTGTCATCCGGGAGGACGCGGGCCACCTTGTCGAGCACCAGGAGGCAGAGCGAGCGAGAGGCCGCCATGTCACGGACGCCATCGAGCCATTTCTCGGCATCGCCGCGCCCTTCCAGTTTCTTGAACTGGTTCCAGCGTTGCGAGACCGGCCCGAGGAGGTCGGTACGCATCTGGTCGGCGGCTTTCCGATAGGCGACGGCGCGCCACGAGGCAAATGCGCCGAGCAGGAGGACCAGCAGCAGCGCGACGACCGCGCCCATGACGGCGCTGCGGCGCACCATGGTCTGGCTGCGGCGTTCGACGAGGGTGGCGCCTACCATGTTGACGCGCGTGGCGGCCTGTCCGAGCGCCTGAAGCCCCAGGCCCATGGCGGTGGCCAGGACGGGCAGGTTGCCGTGAATATAGGCTGGGTCCACGGACTCGGCGAGCTCGATCCGTCCCAGGCCGGCCGGGACGACGACACGTAACTTCAGCTCATCTCCCAGCAGCCGCGGCAGGCCGTACATGGCGCTTCCGCCCCCGACCAGCACGAGGCGCTCGAAAGAGAGCTTGTGCTCCTGTTTCAGGAGGTTGATGCCGTTGCGCACCTCTCCCACGAAACCGCGCATGGCCGGGACGACTTTTTCGATCAGCTCACCGCGCCGGGAGAGGAGGCGAAGGGAGCGTTTCATCTCCTCGGCGTCTTTGACGCTGACCTCGCGCGGACGGAAGGCGTTCTGCACGGCGGCGGTCATGAAAGCGCCGCCGATGTTGAGGGTGCGCAGCCAGTAACGTTCGCCGCTGATGGCCAGGAGCGTCGTGCTCGCCGCGCCGATGTCCGCCACCAACATCGGCGCCTCGGGCTGAAGCTCGTGGCGGATGAAATTGTAAAGCGCGAGCGGCGCGGCCTGGAGTTGGGCCGGTTCGATGTCGGAGGCGGAGAGGCTCAGCAGGTAGTTGTTGAGCACTTCTTTTTTGATGGCGAAGAGCAGCCCCTGGCGGTCGCGCGCGCCGGCCTCCAGGGGCCGGAACATTTCATAGTCCCAGAGCACGGCGTCCAGCCCGAAGGGTATCTGCTGCTCCATCTCGAAGCGGACCAGTTCGGCCTCGCTGCGGTCGCCGACCAGGAAGATGTTGAAGGGACGCATGAAGAAGATGGAGCCGGGCAGCCCCACGGCGACACGCGCGCGCCCCACGCGGTGCAACTCGTTGAAGCGCTGGAGCGCCTGCCAGATGCGGCGGTCGCGCCCGGGCGCGTCCTCGGCCGGTTCGGGGCCTTCGTAGGGGATGATCTCCGCGTCCAACAGTTCAACGCGCTCCCCCTCCATGCGCATTTGAACGGCCTTGACGGCTGACGCGGAGATGTCCAGCCCCCAGACGCTCTTGGAGATCGTTTTGGGCATCCGTCCTCGCCATCAGAAAAACGGAGCGGCGTCAGCGCGCGCTGGCGCAATTATAGGCGGGCCATTCCGGGGAAGTCAATCTGCGCTTGAGATAGGACGGATAGGGCCGATACAGGAAGGGGATGCGTGGCGTCTGTTGAATTTGCCGCGCTGGCGCAGTATCCTATGGCGACTTGGGCCGTTCCGATCTTGGAATCGAATTGAGAGTCCACTATGAAGAATAGAGACAGCATAAAGGTTGTGGCGCTGGTCGCGGGGACGATGGCGGTCGCCGGTTGGCTTTGCTTTGAGTTGCTCCCGGCGCGAAGCGGCGCGTCGGCGTCGCGAACGCAGGCGAGCCTGGCGGCGCGGGAGGCTGCATCCCCCCTGCCGGGCATCCGCCGCGAGGGAGCGCGGCTGATAGTCCCTGTGCGCGCACAGATCGGCGGGGCCGAACTTCCCGCAGCGCCGGCAGCCGAGGCGGACCCCGCCGCCCCCGCGGCTCAGCCGGAGAAGGCATCCGCGTCGGTGATCGAACAGGCGAAGAAACTGATCGCTGATGGAAAGAAACCCGAAGCGCGCGCGGCATTGACGGAGGCGATTCTCGCGGCAGCCGAGGGACCGGCGCGCGACGAGATGCGCGGGTTGCTCGAACAGATCAACGCGGAGCTTTTCTTCTCCAGGTCCCCCTCGCCGGACTGCATTTTCTACAAGGTGAAGGCGGGCGATACGCTGGGGAAGATCGCCCTAGAGCAGAAGAAAGACCCGTATTTCGCCAATGTGATTATGCTGGTCAATGGGATCACGAACCCCAAGCGGATCCGGCCCGACCAGAACCTGAAGATCCCCCAGGGGAGTTTCTCCGCGCTCGTCCAGAAGCGCGCGCACCGGCTGATCGTCCTGTTCAACGGGCAGTACATCAAAGAGTACGCGGTGACGCTGGGGGCGGCGGCGACCCCGACGCCCGAGGCGACGTTCGCGGTGGACAGCAAGCAGGTGAACCCCAACTGGTACGCCCCCGACGGGACGGTGTACAAGTTCGGCGATCCGCACAATATCCTGGGCACGCGCTGGATCGGACTGAAGGGGGCACCGGAGTATCAAGGATACGGCATCCACGGCACGACCGACCCGCAGAGCATCGGCAAGGACGCCTCCAACGGCTGCGCGCGCATGCTGAACGCCGACGTGGAGGAAATCTTCGGGATGCTGATGACGGGGGATGCGGTGAAGATCGTGAAGTAGGTGTACAGATTCAGCTTTCAACGTTCAACTTTCAACTTCCAACGTTCAACGAACAACAAACAAACGTCGCGCGCGGCGTGGTCGTGGCCGTTACTTGAACGTTGGACGTTGAAAGTTGGACGTTGAATGTTGAGTCCGTCAAGCCGAAGGAAAGCGCATGTCTTCCCATGTCTCCGCCTCGCAGGAAACGCTCTCGCCTCACAAGGACCGCCGCCCTCTTCTGCTGATCGGATGCGCCCTCCTGCTCTGCGCCTGGGGACTGATGTGGGGGCTCCCCTACTCGTTCGACCCGGCGCAGGACAGTGTGGTGCCGATCGGGCAGTTGGCGGAGCGCGGATTCGGCTTCGAGCGGATCACGGCGTATCGGTATCCCCCCTTCCACTTTCTCGTGCTGAGAGCGGCGTTTTTGCCGGCACGGGGACTGCTGTGTCTGCTCCCGGGGGCCGCCGAGAACCCGAAGGTCAGCGCCACGGCGTTCATCCTGACCGCACGGCTGGTGAGCCTGCTGATGGCGCTGGGGACGGTCTGGTTCCTCTATCGAATCGGGCGGCGATTGTGGGAGGAGTGGGCGGGGCTCGCGGCGGGACTCTTTTTGTGCGCGTCGCCGGTGACGCTGTACTACGCCCGGAATGCGAACCTCGATGCGCCGATGCTTTTCTGGCTGGCGGCGGCGCTGCTGATGTATGTGCGCGTGCTGCAGGAGGACCGCCCGCGGGATTACGCCTGGCTGGGGATTCTCTGCGCGCTGGCGGTCTGCACGAAGGACCAGGCATACGGTTTCATTCTGCTGATGCCGGCGCCGATCTGCGTTGCGCTGTGGCGTGGGAGGGGCGTAGCATGCTACGCCCCTACGGACAAGCGCAACACATGCGGCGTGAAAACAAAGCAGACCGTGCCGGCATGGGAAAAGCTGCTGCTGGGGTTCCTCGGCTTCGTCGTTCCGTTTGTCCTGATCCATAACATCCTGTTCGACCCGGAAGGTTTCCGCCGGCATGTGGAGACGATCCTGGGGCCGGGGTCCGAACCGTGGCGCGAGTTTGCGGGCGGGCCGATGGGACAGCTTCGGCTGCTGACCGAGAGCCTGCTGCGATTGATGGACGCCTGGACGCTGCCGGGGTTGCTGCTGGCGGGGTTCGGGCTGGCGCTCGCGCTGCGCCCGCGCGAGAGTCGCCTTGAGCGTGCGGCGTTGCTGGTTCCGGCCATCTCATACTATCTCTCTTTCCTCGCACCGATAGGGTACGTCTACCCGCGCTTCATGCTGCCGGCAATGTTGGCGCTGGCGCCCTTCGCCGGGTATGGGGCGGTCTGCCTTTGGCGGCGGTATGGGAGGCTCGGCCCGGCGCTGACGGTGGCGGCGCTGGCGTGGGTGGGGCTGGCGGGGCTCTCGCTGGACTACGTGATGGCGGAGTCGCCGCGCTACGAAGCGCAGCGATGGCTGGAGGAGACCGTTCCGCAAGGGCCTTCGTCGCGCATCCACTACATCGGGGAACTGCGGGATATGCCGCGCTTCAACGCGCCACTCGATGCGATCCAAATCGAGGCGGTGCCGGAGGCGCTGGCGAAGATTTCTCCCCCATCGAGCCTGCTGGTTCTGTCGCTGGAGGCGGGACAGCCGGCGCTGGGACCAGGGTCGTGGCGGCTGGCTTCCATCCTGCGGCGGCATCTGGGAGAATGGGGGCTGTCGCCGGAGCGCCGCCGGGTTGACCCGTTCTATGGGCAGTTGCTCTCTGGACGATTCGGATATGTGGAAGTGAAGCGCTTCCGGTCGCCGGTGGCGCGCGCCGTGCCGGAGGTGGCCGAATCGGTGAACCGGACGATTATCATCATGCAAAGGGCGGTGCCATGAAGAGCATGTTCCTCGTGCGCAGCGAGCACCTGAATCACCAGGGGCACCTGTTCGGCGGCGACCTGATGGCCGAGAGCGACACCATCGGCTATTGCCTGCTGCGACAGGAGTACGGCCAGAAGGCGTTCGTCACGCGCGCGGCGGAGATCAGCTTCGACCACCCGGCGCGGCTGGGGGACGTGATCGAGTTCGAGGCGCGCATCCTGAAGGTGGGGAACACCTCCGTGCAGGTGGAGGTGACTGGCACGGTGGGCGCGGTGCGGATCAGCAGCGCGCGGCTGGTGTATGTCAGCGTGGGGGCGGATGGGGAGAAGACGCCGGTCGGGGGCTAGCAGCCCGTTGAAGAAGTGCGGCAAAAGCGCTTCGCCTGTGCCAATCAATCACAGCCGGGGGCGGCTGTGCCACACCGGCTGCCGACAAAGCCGAGACGCTCTTGTACCACGGTCCGGACCGTTTCAACGGATCGTTAGTTCACTCCCAGCCTTGCTCGTAGAAACTCTTCCAACCGCTCACGTCGCGCGTGTTGATTCGGAGCGGGGTCAGGCTGACGACGAGCCACCGCCCGTCCGACTCGCGCTGGAACTGCAGCTGCCAGGCTGAGACGGATGATCCCTCCCCCGACTGGCTGGCCAGCACGCGCACTTGCGCCATAGCGGCGGCCCCCGTGACGTTCACTTTGACCTCACGAACGTTGATTGAGAGATCATCGTGGTGCCGGAGGAACCCCTCCGCCAGGAGCCGCAGCTTCTCGTATGAATGCGCTTCGTCGGCGTAGGTCGGGGAGATGTGCGCGAAGAGTTTGTCCACGTCCCCCTGCTCGACGGCGGCGGCCATCTGGTCAATCGCGGCGCGGATGCGCTTCTTGTCGGTCATGATCAGCCGGTCGGCGGCCAGCCAGAGGAGAACGGCGGCCAGGGCGATGCCCATCATGGCCAAGTGGCGGCGTGTGATGCCCATGAATTACGGTCTCCTTGGAGATTATGATATCATTCAAGGGAGTGAACGGACAAGGACAAGCGCGGCTGCGCCGCGATTGCGGAGTTCGGATTGCGGAGTGCGGATTGGCAAGAAGGCAACTGACGAAAGAAGAGCGTGGTTGAGGGAAGATTATCGTACGAAAGACAACGAGGACGGCAAGGACGGATGCGAATATTGGGAATTGATTATGGGGGAAAGCGCATCGGGCTGGCGATCAGCGACCCGATGGAGATGATCGCGCACGGACTGCCGACGCTGAAGAACGAGTCGGAGGAGCAGGTACTGAGGGAGATCGGCGCGCTGATCCGTGAGCGCGAGGTGGAGGCGATTGCGCTGGGACTGCCCCGGAACATGAATGACACGCTCGGCCCGCAGGCGCAGAAGGTGACGCAGTTCGCGGAGAAGCTCGCGGCGTTCGGTAAGCCGGTGCACCTGGTGGACGAGCGGCTGACGACGGAACGCGCGCGGCGGGCGATGGATGAGGCGGGGTTCTCCTACGCCCGGCAGAAGCGCAGTGTGGATCGGATGGCGGCGCAATTTATCTTGCAGCTTTATCTGGACTCATCGCGCAGCAAGAACAGCGAAAAAGCACGGACGGACACGGACTGACACGGACGGACACGGACAGACGAACGACATTAAGTGCGACGCCCCGCTCAGTGCGATGATCCGCATCACCGAGCGGGGCTTGCTTATCGGCGGGTCACTTCCTGGCCTTCTTCCGCTTCTTGGTCGCCTTCCTCTTTCCCTTCATGGCGGCCTTCTTGGCGATCTTCTTCGACTTCCGCTTCTTCAGGGCCTTCTTCTTTGCCATTCGTAATCACCCCCTTTCCCTGGTTTGAAAAAGGGCAGCATTACTCAGGGGCGGACTCCACCCGGGAGTCCGCCAGCCCGTCGAACAACCGGATCATACGCGACACAATATCTTGGGACTTCCGTCGACGCGTCCCACTACATACTGTGCTAACAAGATTCTAACTGCGATATTCCCAATGTCAAGGGGAAAATCGGGTATGGGTTGACGGAAAGGGGTCAGGCGTTCTTTCGCAACGGAGAAAAGCAGCCTGCCCCTTGTCAACTGACCTTCGCGTCACTTCAGCCGGTCGAGCGCCGCGCGCGCTTGAGTCGCGCCAGGAGACTCGGACCAACGTTCGCCGACCGTCTTGAGGTAACCGCGCACCTTCATCGAGGCGGCTTGATTGACCGCAAGCAAGACCGGCGTATAAAAGCATGAGCCGGTTCTCATGGATACTGTGGCGTAGTACCACATTATCAGCGGCAAAAAGGGCTTGCGAGTAGCGGAAGCAAGTGGCGTGCCGGAGGGTGGGGAAATGTACGGATAGGACGGATGGGACGGATCAGACAGATCGGACGGATGAGGCGGGTGGGACTTTGTTGGGCGTTATTGGCCTGTGCTGGCTTGCATTTTTCCGAATCAGGGGTATAATGGAAATGCTGTGTGTCGTTATATGACAAAACGCCATGTTGGTTCCTTTGAGATTGAGGTTTGCCGACATGCCCAGTGGCTTACCGGGGGAACGGGGATAGCGGCAGATGTCTCCATTCATGCTCGGCATTCTCATCCTTCTTCTCAGCGCGCTTCTGGCTCTGGCACTCCGCAGGGGACATGAGGCGGCTTCACGCGTCGGCGCGTTTGGGGCGATGCTCGGTTGCGCCGTGGCTGCCATTCCCGTCATCCGCACGGTGGCGGGCGCAGAGATCCCCTCGTTGATCCTTCCCTGGAGCATGCCATTCGGGTCGCTCGTTTTGCGAATGGACTTGCTCTCCGCCCTCTTCCTGATGCCGATCCTGCTGGTCTCCGCGCTTGGCGCATTGTACGGACTCGAGTATCTCCGCCCCTATGCCGACCGGAAGCCGCGCGGCGCGCTGGGCAACTGCTGGTGCTGGTATAACCTGCTGGTCGCTGGGATGCTGCTGGTCTGCGTCTCGCACAATGCGCTGATGTTCCTGGTCGCGTGGGAACTGATGTCGCTGGCCTCCTTCTTCCTGGTGGCGTTCGACAGCGAAAAGGAGGAGGTGCGCGAGAGCGCCTGGACCTACTTCATTGCCACGCACCTGGGGACGGCGTTCATTCTTGCGCTGTTCCTGACGATGGGGGTCGCGGCGGGCTCGTTCGACTTCGCCGAGTGGCACAAAGCGGCGCTGGGAGCGGGGACGCTGGGGGTGCTGTTCCTGTTCGCGGTGATTGGCTTCGGCACGAAGGCGGGGTTCATGCCGTTCCACGTCTGGCTGCCGGAGGCGCACCCGGTAGCGCCGAGTCACGTTTCGGCGGTGATGTCGGGGGTGATGATCAAGACGGGGATTTACGGCCTGCTGCGGATGCTGACGCTGATGGGGACGCCGCCTGCATGGTGGGGCTGGACACTGATCGGTATCGGGCTGGTGTCGGGGGTGCTGGGGGTGCTGTTCGCCCTGGCGCAGCATGATTTGAAACGCTTGCTGGCGTACCACAGCGTGGAGAACATAGGGATCATCGCGATGGGGTGCGGGCTGGGGATGCTGGGGTTGAGCCTGGGATCCCCCCTTCTGGCGACGCTGGGGTTCGCGGGGGGACTGCTCCACGTCATCAACCACGCGCTGTTCAAGAGCCTGCTCTTCTTCGGGGCGGGCGCGGTGCAGCACGGGACGGGGACGCGCGAGATGGACCACCTCGGGGGGCTGCTGAAGCGGCTTCCCTTGACCGGAACGTTGTTCCTAGTCGGCGCGGTGGCGATCAGCGGGCTGCCGCCCCTCAATGGATTCGTGAGCGAGTTCCTCATCTACCTGGGGGCGTTCAATACCGGCGCGACGCTGCACGGCGCGGCGGCGATCAGCGGGATGGCGGTGATCGCCGGGCTGGCGCTGATCGGGGGACTGGCGGCGGCCTGCTTCACGAAGGTGTTCGGGACGGTCTTCCTCGGCTCGGCGCGGAGCGAACATGCCGCGCATGCCCATGAATGCGGCATCCTGATGTGGCTGCCGATGCTGGCGCTGGCGGGGCTGTGCGGCGCGATCGGGCTGTGCGCCCCCTTCGCGGCGCGCGCGATGGCGCCGGTGGTGGCCCAGATGACGGGGATCGCGCCGGATCGGGCCTCGCTGGCGGTCACTTATGCCGCTTGGCCGCTGACGGGGATCGTCGCGGCCTCGGTGGCGCTGCTGCTGGGCATCGTCCTGCTCGCGCTCCTGCGCCGGCGGCTGCTGTCGCACCGGAGCGTGGGGAAGACGGTGACCTGGGACTGCGGCTATGCCCGCCCCACCGCTCGCATGCAATACACCTCCTCCTCCTTCGCGCAACCGATTACGGACTGCTTCCGCATGTTCCTTGGGACGCGCACGACGGTGCGCGCGCCGGGGGAGACGTTCCCCCAGCAGCTGGGACGGCTGGCGACTGAGACGCCGGATATTTTCGTCGCGCGCTTCTATCGTCCGCTGTTCAACCTGATCACGCGGCCGCTGGCCTGGACGCTGAACGTCCAGCATGGGCGGGTACAGCTTTACGTGCTCTACGTCGCTCTCACTCTGGTGGCGCTGCTGATCTGGGCGATGGGGTGGCCGCGATGAATTCCCTTGTCCACCCCATCCTGGCGCTGCTGCTGGCTCCCCTGCTGCTGGGGGTCATCAACCGCACAAAGGCGCTCTTTGCTGGGAGGAGCGGGCAGCCTCTCCTGCAAGCGTACTACGACATCTGGAAGCTGCTGCGCAAGGGGGCGGTGTACAGCGAGACGACGACATGGGTCTTCCGCGCGGGCCCCATCGTGGCGGTGGCCGCGCCGGTGGTCGCCATCGCGCTGATACCGTTCGGGGGGATTCCGGCGCTGCTCAACTTCCCTGGGGACTTGATCCTCTTCGCCTACCTTTTCGGGCTGATGCGATTCATGACCGTGATCGCCGCAATGGACACGGGGTCGGCCTTCGAGGGGATGGGGGCGAGCCGCGAGGTGCAGTTCAGCGCGCTGGCCGAGCCGGCGCTGCTGCTGGGCCTGGCGGCGCTCGCGCGGCTGACGGGGGACCTCTCGCTAAGCGGCATTCTCGGCGCGCTGACGCCTCAGGATTGGGCGCACGCCGCGCCGGCGCTGGCGCTGGTGGTGGCGGGGATGCTGGTGGTGTACCTGGCGGAGAACTCGCGCATCCCGGTGGATGACCCGAACACGCACCTGGAATTGACGATGATCCACGAGGTGATGGTGCTGGACCACGGCGGGCCGGATTTCGGGCTGATCCTGTACGGCGCGTCGCTGAAACTCTGGGCACTGGGGGCTGTCCTGACCGGGGTGGTGCTCCCCTTCCATGACGAGCGCGTCTGGCCGGGGATCGCGATTGCGCTGGGGGGGATGTTCGGGTTGGCGGTGTCCGTGGGGGTGGTGGAGTCCTCGATGGCGCGGCTGCGACTGCTGCGCGTGCCGCAATTGCTGGCAGCGGCGATGGTGCTTTCGGCGCTGGCGCTGGTGCTGCTGATGAGGTGAGAGGCGAGGGCAAGGCGGTGCCTTGCCCCTACAACGGAAACGAGGGCGCAGCATCCGCCTTCGCTAGAGCTACGGCGGACAAGTGCTGCGCCCCTACAGGGAGATGGACATGAGCGGCTGGATTGACGGCGTGATGGTGGTGCTGATCCTGACGAACCTGGCGCTGCTGGGGACGAGCAGGATCACCGTCTGTATCCGCATCATTGCGCTCCAGGGGGTTGTGCTGGGCACGCTGCCGATGCTGGCCGGCACGGAGGTGACGCTGCGCCTGGCGCTCCTGACGGCGGCGACGGTGGTACTGAAAGGAGTGGTCTTCCCCTGGCTACTGCTGCGCGCGATGCGCAAGGCGGAGATTCAGCGCGAGGTGGAGCCGTACGCCGGCTACATCCTGTCGGTGATGGTCGGGCTGCTGTCGCTGGCGGGAGCGGTGTGGCTGGCGAAAGGGCTCCCGCTGCCGGGCGCGATGTCGCATACGCTGGCGCTGCCGGTGGCGCTGTTCATGATCTTCGTCGGCCTGTTCACGATTTGCAGCCGGCGGAAGGCGATCAGCCAGATCCTGGGCTACATCGTCATGGAGAACGGGATGTACGCCTTCGGCGCGGTGATTCTCGACGAGGTGCCGGCGCTCGTGGAGTTGGGGGTGCTGCTGGATGTGTTCGTGGCGGTGTTCGTCATGGGGGTGGCGATTTACCACATCCGGCGGGAGTTTGATCACATGGATGTGGACCAGTTGGACACGTTGAAGGGATAAGACGGATTGGACGGATAGGACGGATATGAACGTAACGGCAATATTTTGGCTCCTGTTGCTCCTGCCGACGGCCTGCGCGGGCCTCTGCCTGCTGCTGCGGTCGGCGCGCGCCATTATGATGGTGGTCGGCGCGGGGGCGCTGTGCCAGGCGGCGCTAGGCGCGACTGCGGCGGTGCGGGTGCTGCGCAGCGGCCAGCCGCTGCTCTCGCCGGGGGGCTGGTTCAACCTGGACGCCCTGTCCGCCTTCCACCTGCTGGTGATGATGGCCGTCTTCACTCTGAGCTCGCTTTTCGCATGGGGATACTTTCACGAGGAGATGAGCGAGGGGCAGTTCCGACTGCGGCTGGCGCGGCGGTTCGGGTCGCTCTGGTTCGGCTCCATGGCCGCGATGACACTCGTGCTTATTTCCAACAACCTCGGCATCCTGTGGGTTGGGATCGAGGCGACGACGCTGCTGACCGCGTTCCTTATCTGCATCCACCGCAGCGCCGCCTCGCTGGAGGCGATGTGGAAATACCTGATCATCTGCTCCGTCGGCGTGGCGTTCGCGTTCATGGGGACGCTGCTGGTGGCGGCCTCGACGGCGGGCGTGCTGCCTAGCGACGAGGCGCTGCTCTGGACGCGCTTGGTGGCATCAGCGGGTCAGCTCAATCCGATGATGCTGAAGGCGGGGTTCCTCTTCCTGCTAGTGGGATATGGCACGAAGGCGGGGCTGGCGCCCATGCACACCTGGCTGCCGGACGCGCACAGCCAGGCGCCCGCGCCGGTGTCGGCGCTGTTCAGCGGGTTCCTGCTTAATAGCTCGCTCTACTGCATCCTGCGCTATCTGCCGATTATGGAGGGCGGCGCGGGGATGGCGGGCTGGAGCCTGCGGTTGCTGCTGCTCTTCGGGTTGGTTTCGCTCCTGGTGGCGGCGGTGTTCATCTACTTCCAGCGCGACGTGAAACGGCTGCTGGCGTACAGCACGGTGGAGCATATCGGTATCATCGCGATTGGCGTGGGGCTGGGCGGGGCGGGCGCGGCGGCGGCGATGTTCCACATGCTGAACCACTCGATTGCCAAGTCGGTCGCCTTCTTCGGCGCGGGGCGGGTGGGACAACTTTACGAGACGCACGAGATCGGGCGCATTCAGGGGATGCTGCGCAGTTGCCCGACGTGGGGAGGCGCGCTGTTCGCCGGGGTGCTGGCGCTGATTGGCGCGGCTCCCTTCGCCATCTTCATGAGCGAGTTCCAGGTGCTGAAGGCGGCGGCAGACGGGCATAGCTGGTGGACGCTGGGGCTGTTCCTCGGCGGGGCCGGGATGGTCTTCATGGGCGCGCTGCGGCACCTGATTGCGATGGCATGGGGCGACCCTTCCACGACGCGTACGCAGTCGGTCGGGTGGGTGGAGGGAGCAATTGCGGTCGCGCCTGTTCTGGCGCTGCTGGCGCTGGGGCTTTGGATGCCGCAGCCGCTCCAGGATGCGGTGCGTCAGGCTGCCGCCGTCATTGCGGGGGCCAAGCCATGACCGGCGAGAATTTCGCGGTGCTGCAGAACGCGCAGGCGACCCCCCTCTCCGACATTCCGGTGGTCGCGGAAAGGGAGTTCCGCAATCGCGTTCTGGCGGAGGTGGAGAACGGCGCGCGGATCAGCGCGCTGTTTGCATCTCCGCTGCCTTGCGAAGGCTCGTTGAGTCCTTCGCAAGGTGGACGCGCCGCGCAGAGCGTGCGGCTCTACTGCGTCCTGGCGCGCGATTCAGCCAGGGGGCTGGCGGCGCTCGCCGCCGACGTCGGCGATTCCTACGAGGCGCTGACGCCGGACTGCGCGCAGGCGCACTGGTTCGAGCGGGAGATCGCCGAGCAATGGGGCGTCCGGCCCGAGGGGCATCCCTGGCTCAAGCCGATCCGGTTCCACGCGAGCTATCGGCCCGGTCACGACGCGTGGGGACGCGCGGCGGAGGCGGAGATTCTGCCGGGCGTCACGGATTACTATCGCATCGAAGGGGAAGAGGTCCATGAGGTGGCGGTCGGGCCGGTTCATGCCGGGGTGATCGAGCCGGGGCATTTCCGGTTCCAGTGCCACGGAGAAAACGTCTACCACCTGGAAATAGAGTTGGGGTACCAACATCGCGGCGTCGAGCGGGCGCTGGTCGGCGGCCCGGACAAGCGGACGGTCCATTTCATGGAGACGCTCGCGGGGGACGCGACGATCGGACACGCGCTGGCGTACGCGCAGAACGTCGAGGCGCTGGCCGGAATCTCGGTGCCCATGCGTGCGGCGGTGCTTCGAGCCGTCGCGCTGGAACTGGAGCGCCTGGCCAACCACGTCGGGGACATGGGCGCGCTGGCGGGAGACGTCGGCTACCTCCCCACCGCTTCCTACTGCGGCCGGCTGCGCGGCGACATGCTGAACCTCACGGCGCTGATCTGCGGCAACCGTTTCGGACGCGGCCTGGTGCGACCCGGCGGGGTGGAATTTGACCTGCGCCCCGCGCACGTCGCCGACCTTCGTGAGCGCCTGGAGGCGGCGTTCCGCGACACGAAGAACGCGGTGGAACTGCTCTGGAACACACCGTCGGTCCTGGCGCGGTTCGAGGAGACGGGGGTGGTGAAGGCGGACCTGGCGGAGGAACTCGGTCTGGTGGGCCCGGCGGCGCGCGCGAGCGGCCTGCGGCGCGACGTGCGCGCAGACCTCCCGACCGGTTTCTATCGCGAAGTGAAGATGCCCATGGCCGGGATGGCGACCGGCGACGTCTATGCGCGCGCCATGGTCCGCTGGCAGGAAATCGAGAACTCCGTGGGCTACGTTCTGGACTGCCTCGAATTGCTGCCCGCCGGGGCGGTGCGCGCGGAGATGCGCGACCTGCACCCGGAGTCGCTGGCGGTTTCGCTGGTCGAGGGGTGGCGCGGCGAGATTTGCCACGTGGCGCTGACCGACGCGCGCGGGCGCTTCGCGCAGTACAAGGTCTGCGACCCCTCGTTCCACAACTGGATCGGGCTGGCAATGGCGCTGCGCGGGCAGCAGATTTCCGATTTCCCGCTCTGCAATAAGAGCTTCAACCTCTCTTATTGCGGGCATGATTTGTGATGATTGAGAACGGCACGAGATATTTCTCACCGCAGAGACACAGAGAACGCGGAGAACGGCGACGCAGGGTGACGGAAACGACGCTCACGCGGGGAACGGCAAGATAGGGTAACGGAAAAAGGGCTCACGCGGAGAACGGCAAGGCAGAGTTACGGAGGCGGCGACGGCTTTCACCGCGGCACGGAGAACACGAAGGACGGATGTGAGCGCATATGATTAAAGCCCTCTATGCACGAATGCTGCAAGGACACCGGACGGTCCGGTTCCCGGCGCAACCGCCCACGCTGCCGGAACGCTTCATGGGCCGTCCGGCGCTAAATGCCGCCGCCTGCGCGAAGGATTGTTGCCGCTGCGTCGAGATTTGCCCGTCCGGTGCGATGCAGGCGGACGCGCGCGGCGGGGTTCAGTTGGACCTGGGGCGGTGCATCTTTTGTGGCGCGTGCGCAAAAGGATGCCCCGCCGGCGCGTTGAAGCATACGCGGGAATATCGGATGGCGGTGCGGAAACGCGGGGAGATGATTATAGGCGGGGGCATCGTCAGCGCTGATCCTACTGGCAGGGGCAAGGCATCCGCCTTCGCCGAGGCTTCGGCGGACAAGTGCTGCGCACCTACAACGAATGGGGCGCCCACGCCAACCGCAGGATCGGAGTTGCGCAGCAGGGAGTATCATCTCGCGGAGGCGCTGGAGCGCAAGAGCCGGCGGCTGTTCGGGCGGTCGCTGAAGCTGCGGCAGGTGAGCGCGGGCGGGTGCAATGCCTGTGAGGCGGATCATAATGTGCTGACGACGGTGGTGTTCGATATGGGGCGGTTCGGTATCCAATTCGTCGCGTCGCCGCGCCATGCCGACGGGCTGCTGATCACCGGGCCGGTGACTCGGAATATGACTCTGGCGCTGAAGAAGACGTACGACGCGGTGCCGGAGCCGAAGCTGGTGATCGCGTCGGGGGCGTGTGCGATCAGCGGGGGGTTGTATGCTTCTAGCTGTTGCAGGGGCGTAGCATGCTACGCCCCTACGGAAGGGAAGAGCGCGTCCGGCTCGGGGGCGGGCGTTGGGGTGGATGCGCACCTGCCTGTGGACCTCTATATCCCCGGCTGCCCGCCGCACCCCATCACCATCCTCGATGGACTGCTGCGGCTGCTGGGGCGGATTGAGGGGTAGCGGCGTTTTCTTCACCACGGAGCGCCACGGAGGGCCACGGAGAACGAACGACGGGGCAGGGAAACGACGGGGGAAACGACGGCAACGGGGCTCACGCAAAGAGGCGGAGAACGGCAACGGCGGGATTTGTCTGCACAAAGCCTACAGTTTCTTCAGATGTGGGCGTAGCGCCTTTTCCAGTTGGACCATCGCATCAATCATCGCGTCCTGGACGTCCGGCCAACGGGTTGTTTCGTCGCGGTACCCGCCGGTTGTCACGTCAAAGCGAATGCGGCTAGCGCGCTTGTCATCGAGACGTTCCCACTGAAGTGGCCCACCAAAAACCTTCTCAATTTCCTCGCGGTGGGTGTAGAAGTGATCGAACGCCTTCTTGTTCCATTCCGCCTCGCCCCGGTCGATATAGAGTTCCGCGCGGCCCTCATGCTGGCCGATGGCGTAGCTCAGAGTTAAGCCCCGCACTCCGACACCCGTGCCGATCCCACTGTGCTCACCTGGTGAGATGTTGGCGTGAAGCTCCGTCTTCTTCTTAGCGCGTTCCAGAAGTCCCGTCCAGAAGGCATACCGAATGTCATAGCGTTCTGCGCGATCCGTGCGGCTAAGTTGTTCCTTCTTGCGAATCTGAATCTGGTATTCGGCAACTTCGGGGAGGGGCACTACCTGCTGGACGTCAATCAGGACGCGCTCGCCATCGCGATAGGGCTTTACCCGCACACACTTGATGTCCAGTTGCCGTTCGTTGAGCCACATGACTGCCGTGGTCAACTCCTTGCCGAAGTCTGCGGACACGAGGATAATCCGCACGTCTTGGGCGAAATGCTCCTCATCCGGCTCATCCCATTCAAGGAAGTCGAGGATGTTCTTACGCGGGTCGGCAGTACTACCGATCTTGCGTAGTAAGGCCATATGGGCGGTGACAGCATCCTCAAAGGTCATTGCGGACACCATTGCTGCATAGCGGACCGCCTGCAACTCCATATGTCCGCCATCCTCTGTTCGCTTCAGCTCGAAGACCACAAGGTTGGCGTCCTTATCAAGCCCCAGCAGGTCGATTCGTCGCCGACTGTCCTCCCACTCGCCGTATTCCTCGGCCAGAACGAGCACGTCAGGTGCTATTACGTCAACCTGCTTGCGCAAGAGACGTTGCAGGTCCATGCGCTCATTCAGGCCAACAGCGCTAAAGGTCGTTTCTTCGACCTTCGCTATGGCCTCGTTCTTCATCTCATAAATAGGCATCCGTATTCCCCTTATAAATGGGGGGCGGCACGACCGATTACCGCCCCATTCCCTCCCTCGCCTTGCCGCGCATGGTGTGCAATATAGGCTTCGGGTCGGGGGGGAGTCAAGGAGTTCGCAAAGGAGAAGGCTTGGACGAGCACGGACGGACACGGACGAACACAGACGGACAAGGACCGCAGGGAGGAGAGGGACCGAAGGGACAAAATGGACGACATGGATTGGATGGACGCAGACAAGGTGGACGATATGGAGTGGATGGACGAGGACAAAATGGACGGGATGGACGGTATGGACTTTGTGGACAAGGGGAGGAGGAAGCGAGAACGGCACAAAAAATATTTTTCGTGCGAAAACATTGGGGTTTCTGCGATTTTGAGGGGATTTTCTGCGATTTCTTGCCATACGAACCCTGATATGGGTGGGGGGACACTTTTTGGGGGGGAGGACGGCAGAGGAAAGGGACTTCAAGGACTGCAAGGACGGCAAGGACATTATGGAGTGCCATGAGCAGAAAGGGGAGAGCGGATGGCTACGCAACAGCAGGTCGCGGCGAATCGCAGGAATGGGCGCAAGGGAGGGGTGAAGAGCGAGGCGGGGCGGAACGTCAGCCGATTGAATGCGCAGAAGCATGGGGTGTTCGCGTCGGCGTTGACGGCGTACGATCAGGCGGGGCTGCGGACAATTTACGAGGAACTGGCGGAGTGGATGAAGCCGGTGGGACCGGTGGAACGGATGTTGACGGAGATGGTGGCGCTGAATTATCTGCGGCTGCAACGGTGCGCGCGGGCGGAGGCGGAATACCACGTGGATACCTGGGAGCCAAAGGAGGTGGCGTCCCTGAGGGAGCGCAGAAATTCGTTCAGCCCGAGGACGTTCAAGGAGTCGGTGGAGTTGTTCGGGCGCTACAATACGATGCTGACCAACCAGGTGGTGAAGTTGCTGCATGAGCTGGAGCGTCTGCGGCGGATGCGGGAGGGTGAGGAGGTTGCCGCGCCGGTGGTGGCGGAGGTGACGGTGAGCGCGGCAGAGAGCGAATTGCGAAACAAACCCAATTTGGCGCAAGAGACTGCGGAGACAGGCGTTACGACTGACGATGGCTGCAACACGCGGCAGGACAAGGTGTTACGGCAAGGGCCGGGGAGCATAGAGGGGCAGATGGGGAATGACCAGAAGGACTGCGGGAACGAAAGGGACTACGGGGACGCGGGACGGACACGGACCAATACGGACGCACACGGACACGCCTGATGGTCTGAGGAAGAACAGATAGTTGACACCACCTTGATGCTGCCGTTATATTGAGCCTTCAATATGGGAGTGGCATTGGGTCCCCCATCCATCCACGTTTCAACGAATCGCAGGGAGACTGTACCTATGGCCGACTGGCAGGAGGTCTGGAAAAAGGTTGAGGCCGCCGAAGTGCCGAAGGTCCAGAAGTGCGCGCTGGCGTTTTCGGGCGGGCTGGATTCTTCGCTGAGCATCGAGTTGCTGCGCCGCAAGTACAAGGTGAAGGAAATCGTCGCCATCAACATCGACGTCGGCCAGGGGGACCAGGAGCAGGACGAGATGATGATGAAGGCGAAGGTGCTGAAGGTGAAGCCCATCATCATTGACGCGAAGAAGGAGTTCGCCGAGGAGTGGCTGCCGAAGGCGATCCAGGCGAACAGCGATTACAACGGGTACCCCGTGAGCACCTCGATGACGCGGCAACTGGTCGCGCGGATCGTGGCGCTGAAGGCGCTGGAGATGGGCTGCGACTCGCTGATGGAAGGCTCGACGGGCAAGGGGAACGACCAGTACCGCATGCACAACGTGTTCAAGCTGTTCGCGCCGAAGCTGGAGGTGCTGGTGCCGGTGCGCGATTTCGATCTGACACGCGCGCAGGAGACGGAGTTGTGCAAGGCGTTCGGCGTGCCGGTGACCGAGCAGATCACGGGGGGCGACGACAAGACGCTCTGGTGCCGCTCGATCGCCAGCGGCGCGGTGGACCTCAATCAGGAGATCCCCGAGGACGTCTGGATGTGGAAGAAGCCGCTGGAGAAGGCCCCCAATGAGCCGACGTACGTGGACATCCAGTTCCGCGCGGGGCTGCCGGTGACGCTCGACGGGAAGGCGATGCGCCTCGACGACCTGATCAACAAGTTGAACGTGATCGCCGGGACCGCGGGCGTGGGGCTGATTGACATGTTCGAGGACGGGATCATGGACCTCAAGAGCCGCGAGATCTACGAGGCCCCCGCCGCCCACGTGCTGCTGAAGCTGCACCGCGATCTGGAGCAGTACTGCCTGACCAAGGATGAGATCCAGTTCAAGAAGAGCGTGGATGCGAAGTGGGCGTTCCTGACCTATCACGGGATGTGGTATCACCCGCTGAAGAAGGCGCTGGACGCGTTCATCGCCAGCACGCAGGATGTCTGCAACGCGGATTACCGCGTGAAGCTGTACAAGGGGAACATCGTCATCGCCCACCGCGACTCGGCGACGAGCCTGTTCAGCCCGGAGATCCGGTCGATCAAGGCCAGCGGGTTCGACCAGCGCTGGTGCGGGAACGCGGCGAAGGTGCGCGGGATTCCGTTCGAAATCCTGGCCAAGCGCGAGAAGGCGATGGAGGCGTTCAAGGCCGCCCCGAAGAAGGGAAAGAAATAACGGGGGGATAGGACGGATAAGACCGATAGGACTGATAGGACAGATAACAGATAGAAGATGGTTTCTTGACTTTCAGGAACCCGGATGGCACACTGGTGCCGCCCGGGTTCCTGTTTTTTTTGGCGGAGAAGAAACCGTGACATCCCGCATGATCTTCAAGTTCGTCTTCGTCATCGTCGTGCTCTTGTTCATGGTGCAGATGGGCATGTCCAACGGAACGGGGACAGCGGACTTCAGGCTGAACCTCATCAACTACCAGACCAAGACCCAGCCGGCGATGATGTACTTCATCTTCTTCGGCGCGGGACTGTTGACCGGCGGGGTGCTGGCGCTGGGCACCGGCAAGTCGGGCGGCTCGAAGAAGAAGGAATCCTGACCGCGCATTGCAGAAACTCGGAACTCCCCCCTCTCCCACTCTGCCCGGAGGCGCCATGACGCACTTCGCCGACCGCCTGCACGAGGCCATCGCTCAGAAGAAGTCCTGCGTCCTGGTGGGGCTCGACCCGCGCGCCGACGCCATGCCTGAGGAATACCAGAAGGCCCTCTCCGGCTCCCGCGCCGACGCGTCGGAGGCCATCCTTCGCTTCAACCTGAAAGTCATGGACGCAGTAACCCCCTACGCGGTGGCGGTGAAGCCGCAGTCCGCTTTCTACGAGGCGCTGGGCTGGGAAGGGGTGCGCGCTTACTCCGAGACCGTGCGCGCCGCCGGGGAGCGCGGGCTGCTGGTCATAGGCGACGTCAAGCGCGGCGACATCGGCTCGACGGCGGAAGCGTATGCCGAGGCGCACCTCGACCTGATCGGCGCGGACGCCATCACCGTCAACCCCTATCTGGGCGTGGACGGGGTTGCCCCGTTCCTCAAGCGCGCCGTCGCAGGCAAGGGGCTTTTCATTCTGGTCAAAACTTCCAATCCCTCCTCAGGCGAGTTGCAGGACTTGAAGGTGGGGGCCGAGAGCGTGTACGAGCGGGTGGCGCAGTTGGTCAACGCCTGGGGCAGGGAAAGCGTGGGCCGGAGCGGCTACAGCGCGGTGGGGGCGGTGGTGGGGGCGACCTACCCGGAGGCGGCGGCGCGGCTGCGCGCGATCATGCCGCAGGCCGTGTTCCTGGTGCCCGGCTATGGGGCGCAAGGGGGCAGCGCGCAGGATTGCCGCCCCTGTTTCGACCGGCAGGGAGGCGGCGCCATCGTGAACAGCTCCCGAGGGATCATTTTCGCCTACGGGAAGAGCCGCGGCGCCGGCTGGGAGAAGGCCGTGGCCGAGGCGGCGCGGAAGATGCGGGACGAGTTGGAGACGGTGCGCCGCGGCGCGTAGGCCTCCCGGAACTGAAATCCCCGCTGTAATCTTAAAATTATTGACCATCCGTCGCACTTCTGGTAGCATTGCCGTCGCTCGGTGTGGCCAATCCAGCGGACGCGACCTGCTTAACTTCGGCGGAATAGCAATGTACTTGAGATCCTCTGTGCGCGCAGCATCCGTCCGTCCCCCCCTGCTTCTGCTCACCGCCCTCCTGCTGCTCCTGCCGGTCGCCTGTGCGTCCGCCGCGCAGGCCAGCCGACGCCAGATCACCGAGTGGACGCGCCTGCTTTCCAACGATGACCCGCAGAAGCGCTCCTCCGCGGCCACGTCGCTGCTGGCCGCCGACAACGACGCAGCGCTGCCGGTGCTCCTGGCGGCGCTGGACCCGAAGCAGCCGAAGAACGGCCGGATCAGCGTGATCACCGCGTTCGGCGTCAAGGGGGACGACCGCGCGGTCAAGCAGATCGTCAACGCCATCGGGGACCAGGACCAGGAGGTGCGCGAGGCCGCTTCGGCCGCGTTGCAGTCCATCAACTCGCCCGCCGCCGTGCAGGCGCTCGTCGAGGCCGCGACCGACGACAAGCGTCCCGGTCAGATGCGGGTGCAGATCACCGGCATCCTCGGCGAGATGCGCGCCATGGAGGCGATTCCGGCGCTCATCGCCCTGCTTTCCGACCCGGACCCGGCCATCGGCAAGAATGCGGGCGCCGCCCTCGAGCGGATCACGCTGCGTTCCTTCGATACCCCCGAAAGCTGGGCCGGCTGGTGGAAGCACAGCTCGACCCTGAGCCGCGACGAGATGCTCGCGGAACTGGCCCTCCTCCAGGCTCAGAAACTCACGGAGCTGAAACAGAGGTTGGAGAGCCTTCAACTGCTTGCCATTCATGACCACCCCGCCGACGCGTCGTTGCTGATCGGCATCCTTGGAGAGAGCGAGTCGGTCAAGGTCAAGTTGGAGGCGATCAAGAACCTCAATCCGCTGCGCGGGCAACCGGTGGCGGATTCGCTCATCGGCGCGCTCGGGGATGCCGGTCCCTCGGTCCGCGCGGCGGCCTGCGAGGCGCTGGGCGCGCAGGGGGACAATCGCGCGGTCGCTCCGCTCACCAAGGCCCTTGCCGACGATATGGTCGTTGTGCGCGGCGGCGCTGCCAAGGCGTTGGGCGCGCTGAAGGCGAAAGAGGCGCTGACGTCGCTGTGCGAGCGGCTCAACGACGCGTCGCCCGACGTTGCGGCGGCGGCCGCTTGGGCGCTGGGCGAACTTGCCGATCCCAAGGCGCTGGACGCCCTGATCGCGGTGGTCAGTTCCGACAAGACCGCAGCGCCGGTGTACGAGGCGGGCGTCAACGCGCTGGTGAAGATACGCGATCCCCGCGCCGTGCAGGCCCTCGTCAAGCTGCTCGACAGCAAGAACGAGAAGGCGCGTTGGACGGCGGTGGATGCGCTCGGCAATCTGGGGGCGCAGGAGGCGGCGGATGCCATCAGCGCCGTGGCAACCAAGGACCCGAATCCGCAGATACGCAAGACCGCCCTGGCAGCCCTCAGCAAGATTGGCGCTCCTTCCTCGCTCGCTTACGTGGTGGATGCCCTGGCGGACCCGGACCAGGGCGTTGCCGACCAAGCGTTGCGCTCTCTGCTGGTGCTGGCGGGGGCCGACGCCGCAAGCTATGACAAGGCGCTGGAACGCCTCCTGGCGGCCAAGCGCTACGCTCTGGCGGACAAGGTCCTACTGAACGGTCTGGAACAGGTGGACAAACAGGGCAACCACGTCAAGGAGCTTGCCGATCTGCGCTACCGGATGGCCGCGGGGCTGGTGGCCGCCGGCGAATGGAAGCTGGCGCGCCCGCATCTGGAGACGCTGATGGCCAAGTCCCCGGGCGACGCGCGCTACATCAAGGACATGGCGTCATGCCTGGCCGGACAGGGGGAGCTGGACGCGCTGTTGCAGACGCTGGCGCAAGCGCGCAAGTCCGCCCCGGACAAGGCCGACGTGTGGTGGCAGGAGACGGTGAAGGCGGTCGAGACGCTTGCCGCCGGGAACGACCCCGCCAAGGTTGCGGCAACGGTGGACGCGCTGGAAAAGGAAGACGCCGAATTGGGCGGCGCCACAACGGCGGGCCGCTTGCGCGAACTGCGCACACAGGCCAAAGCCAAGTTCGCCCCGCCGCCCGTGCCCGCCCCTGCGGCCCCCCCTGCCGCGCCACCCGCGCCCGCTCCGGCGGCGACTCCGGCAGCCGCTCCTGCACCCGCTCCTGCTGAAGCCAAGCCGTAGCGCCTCGCGCGCCCCGCGCGCAAGTACACCAGAACTGGACCAGTCCGATCTGACCGATCCGTCTGATTCCGCGCCCGGCTACTTTTCCCTCCGCTCCGCTTCGCGTCGCAGGTTGGCCAACTGCGTATCGTGGCCGAAGACGACGAGCGTGGATTCGGCGTTGATGACGCGGTCGGGCGAAGGGATCGCCTCCAGCCGCTCGCCGGGCGTTTCGCGAACGGCGAGCACCTCGACGTGGTACCGGTCGCGCAAACCGGAGTTCCGCAGGCTCTTGCCGACGACCTCTTCGGGCGGGCTGACTTCCATGATGCTGTAGCCGCTGGAAAGCTCGACCATTTCCACCACGTTGGTCCAACTGATTTTGTTGGCGACGCGGATGGCGCTGTCCTCCTCGGGGTTGACCACTTCGGTCACGCCCAGCGCCGCAAGCACCTTGGCGTGGTCCTCGTTCTCCGCCTTGGCGATGATGCGCTCGACCCCCAACTCCTTGAGCCGCAGGACCGCCAGGACGGAGGTGGGCATGGGGCTGCTGGTGGCGATGATCACGGCGTCCATGGCCAGCAATCCCATCTTCTCGAGCGCCGCCGCATGCGTGATGTCGGCGATGATGACGTGGTCCACTTCATCCTTGAGCGCTTCAATCCTCGTGCGGCTGATGTCCACCGCCAGAACGGAGACTTTGTTCTTGGTGAGTTGGCGCACGAGCGCGGCGCCGAAATCGCCCAGGCCCAGCACGGCGACTTGTTTCATGGGACACCTCCTGTCTTAGCCGATTTGCACATCCTCTTCCGGGTACCTTATGACCGATCGCACGCCTCCTCGCAACGTGGCCGACACGAGGCCCAGCGGACCCACGCGCCCGAGGTACATCAACACCATGAGTCCGACCTTCCCCCACGCACCGAATCCGGCCGTGATGCCGGTCGAAAGCCCCACCGTGCCAAGGGCGCTGGTCGTCTCGAACAGATAGGCCAGGAACCGACCGTGGTTTCTGGCTTCGGCAGTGCCGCCGGTCTCGACCAGGAGCAAATAGAGCGTGCCCACGATCACAAGGCTACCGGCCACGAAGAACAGCACGATGGCGCTGCGAATGGTGATGCGTCCGAAGGAGCGGCTCTGCATGCCGGGGTCGCGCCATGGCCGCAACGCCCCGAGCGCCTGCGTAAAGAGCACGGCGAAGGTGGTGGTCTTCACCCCGCCGCCTGCGGAACCGGGGGAGGCGCCGATGAACATGAGCATCACGAGGACCGCCAGCGAGAAGGAGGAGAACATCCCAAGGTCCGCCGTGTTGAAGCCGGCTGTGCGTGCGCTGACGCTCTGGAAGATGGCGATCAGCCACTGCTCGGCCATCGGCCGCTGGGCGACTCCCGCTGGAGTCGCCGGTTCACTCGCCACCTGCTGCGCCGGGGATGGAGCGACGGCCGGGGGCCCGTTCAGGCGCTCGCCCAGCCAGATCAGCGTCGCCCCGCACACGATGAGGCCCAGGCTGGTCAGCAGCACGACCTTCGTCTGGAACGGCAGCCTGTACCGCTCTGCACGTCGCAATGACCGGAGCCACGCTTCAATATCCACGAGCGCAAAGAAACCCACACCGCCCGCGATGATCAGCGCGCAGATGACGATGTTGACCCACCAGTCCCCCGCAAACTGAGTCAGATTGCTGTCCCAGGTGGAAAATCCGGCGTTGCAGAAGGCGCTGACGCTGTGAAACGCCGCCTGCCATAGCGCCTGCGGCGCATTCTTCAACCAGCTGACCTCCGCAGGGTGGATCAAGGAGAACCGCGCAAAGAGCAGCACGACCCCGACGCCTTCGCAGATGGCAACGAGGCGCATGCAACTCAGGAGGTGGCGTGGAAGGTCCTCCGCGCTGGTAGCGGCAAGCGACTCCCGCAGGTACGTGGCCTCCGAGAGTGTCGCCTTGCGCCGCAACTGCATCAGCAGGCTGGAGGACAGGGTGATAAAGCCCAACCCGCCAATCTGGATCAGGCTGAGGATGATGAACTGTCCAAGGAAGGTGTAGTCATTGCCGACGCTGACAACGGTGAGTCCCGTCACGCAGACGGCGCTGACACATGTGAACAGATGGTCAAGGGTGCGCACGCTGTGCCCCTCGCTCACCATTCCCGGCGCACAGAGCAGCAGGAAACCCAGGGCGATCAGGATTGCGAAGCTCAGGCACAACCGCGTGTAGGAACTCAGGCGCAGTTTCCGCAAATGCTCGGTTTCCTTACGAGAAGAGTGTCGAGGCGCCAGCAACGGCTTGAGGCAAATATAGACGGCCCCGTTCAAGGTGTCAACCCGCACGGACCGGGGAAAGGCCACCCAAAGAGTAGGCGCATGCGCCGCGGCGCGGAAAGCATAAGACCTTGTAGGGGCGTAGCATGCTACGCCCCTACGGACAGGCGCCGCGCATGCGGCTTCCCAAAGGGGCCAACTTCTTGACGTTCCCACAGGCCGGGGGTACAATCCGCAGTGGAGGTGAGACGCATGAAACGATGGTTGTTGGCGCTGGCGCTGTTCGCTTCTGCCGCCTCAGTCGCAATGCCGCAGATGGGTGAGGTGGTGCCCGCCTGGAAGCTCAAACTGAAGGAACGGCTGGCACAGAGAACAAGCGTCGCCTTCCAGAGCACGCCGCTGACGGAGGCGCTCCAGATCCTGCGCGAGACGCTCAAGGTCAACATCGTCCTCGACGCAGCGGATGCGGCCGCGGGTGAACGGCTGATTACGTTGAACCTCCAGGATGTGCAGGCGGACCGGATACTCACCTGGGTCACCCAGCAGGCCGGATTGGAGTATGCGCTGGCGAACGAGGCGGTCTATATCAGCGCGCCGGAACGGACGCGCGCCATCGAGCCACGGACGCTGGCCTCGTACGAGGTCACGGACGTCATCTACACCCCCGAGGTGCTCGCCGCCATCGGAACGAACAACGGTTCGAGCAACAATACCAACAGTAGCAGCTCCAGCAGCAACTCCAACAGCAATAACTCGGGGAACAACAACAGTGGTTTTTCGAACGCCAACGCCGGCAACGACCTGCTTTCGCTGATCGTGACGCTCACAGGCCCGGAGAACTGGGACCAGGTGGCGGTCCTCGGAACAACCAATAACAGCAACTCGGCCAACGACAACAGCTCCAAGGAAAACCTCTTTTGACAGCCGACGAGCAGGCGCGTCCTCTGCCCGCGCAAGCGCGGCATCTGATTCAGCGCATCGAAGCGGCCCGCCGGCCGCTGCTGGTCTCGCACATCCGCCTCGACGGGGACGCCCTCGGCTCAGAGTTGGGGCTCTTCCATATCCTCAAGCAGCGCGGCGCCGCGCCGCATGTTGTCAACGATGGGGCAATCCCTCGAATCTACCGGTTTCTCCCCGGAGCCGATGAGGTGGGGCTATCCCCCGCCGCGCTCACCGGAGCGTACGACCTTGCCGTCCTGCTGGACACGGGCGAGTGGGCGCGAGCAGGCGGCGTTCGTCCGGCGCTTCCGCCGGACCTGCGCTGGATCTGCATTGACCACCATCCCCCCGTCGCGCCACTGGCCGAGTGGCAGTGGGTGCAGCCGGCCACCTGCGCGGTGGGAGAGATGGTGTACGACATGGCCTGCGCGGCTGGCTGGACGATCACGCCCGAGGCGGCAACCTGCCTGTACACGGCAATCATGACCGACACCGGGCGTTTCACCTTTCCCAACACCACCCCCAGCGCCCTGCGCGCCGCGGCCCGCCTGATGGAACTGGGCGCGCAGGTGGTCCGGGCCGCTGACTGCGTGTACGAGGACACTCCGCGCGGCCTGGTGCTGTTGCGCGGCGAGGTCACTCGCAGCGCGCGCTTCCACGCCGACGGAAGGATCGCGGTGATGAGCGCCACGCTGGAAATGTTCGAGCGCTTCGCCGTGGAACCCATGGACACGCAGGAGATGGCGGACTATCCAAGGGCCATCGAAGGAGTGCGAATCGGCGTCCTGCTGCGCGAGATGAAGGGGGGCAAGGTGAAGGTGAGCTTGCGCTCGCGCGCCGGGGTCAACGTGGAGCCGGTCGCACGCAAGTTCGGCGGGGGCGGGCATCCGCAGGCCGCCGGCATCGAGATGAAGGGGAGCATCGCCGAGGTGGAGAAGATCATCGTCAACGACCTGCTGCCGCTGGCAGCCCAGGGCGCATCCCATGAACAACGCTGACGCTCGCGAGGAACTGGCCCGGCTGGCTGCCGCGGCGCGGCAGCTTGCAGAGTTGGAGGCCGCTTCCGGCGCCGACTATATCCCATTCAACCCGGCGTCCGTGAAACGACATCGAGAGGAAATCATGGCACAACGCCGCGCGCGCAACACCCCGCCGCCCCCGCCACCCCCTGCCGCGCCCTCCGCACTCGCACCGGGAAAGTCGGGCACGCTCCAGGAGAAGGCCGCCGCGCTCGAAGTGATCCATCGTGAGCTTCAGAAATGTTGCTGTTGCGAGTTGGGAAAGACGCGCACAAACCTCGTCTTCGGCGACGGGACGCCCAGTGCCGACCTGATGTTCATCGGCGAGGCGCCCGGCGAGAGCGAAGACCTGCAGGGGATTCCCTTCGTCGGCAAGGCGGGACAACTGCTGACCAAGATCATCGAAGCCATCGGTCTCACCCGCCAGGAAGTGTACATCGCCAACATCTGCAAGTGCCGCCCGCCGAACAACCGGCTTCCGTTGCCCGAAGAGGTCCAGGCGTGCCTCCCCTACCTGATGCGGCAGATCGAGATCATCCGGCCCTCCATCCTGGTGACGCTGGGGAACCTTTCCACGCAGACGATCCTCCAGACCAGCACCGGGATTACGAAGCTTCGCGGGCGGTTCGTGCCATGGGACGGCATCCTCGTGATGCCGACGTACCACCCCTCCTACCTCCTGCGCAACCCGCCAGCCAAGAAAGAGGTGTGGGAGGACATGCAGGCGGTGCATGCAAAGATGCGGCAGTTGGGGTTGAAGGTTGGGGAGTTGAAGAAGGGGAAACAGTAAAGCGATTCACCGCAGAGACGCGGAGAACGCAGAGAACGGCGAGTCAGGGCAACGGATAGAAGCGGCAACGGCATTAACCGCCGATGGACGCCGATGAACGCAGATATCAGGGACACGGCAAGAGCATTCTTTCAGTTCTCAGTCTTCAGTTTTCAGTTCTCGCCGTTCTCTGCGTCCTCCGCGATGTACTCCTTCCCCCCTAGAGTATCGGCAGATACCGGTCAATCTCGTACTTACTGACCTGGATGCGGTAGCGGTCCCACTCGATCTTCTTGTTGGCGATGAACTTGGTGAAGACGTGGTCGCCGAGCGCCTCGCGAACGAGGTCGCTCTTTTCGGCCAGCAGCACCGCATCGTAGAGGTTGCCGGGCAGGCTGGCGATGCCATGGTCGCTCTGCTTGTCCGCGTCCATCTCGAAAACGTTATCCTCGACCGGAGCGGCCAGCTTGTAGCCGCGCTCCATCCCGCGCAGGCCGGCGGCCAGGGCAACGGCGAAGGCCAGGTAGGGGTTGCACGCCGGGTCGGGGGCGCGGAACTCGATGCGCGTGGCCCCCTCCTTGCCCGGCTTGTACATCGGCACACGCACGAGCGCCGAGCGGTTGCGCCGTCCCCAACTGACATACGCGGGCGCCTCGTAGCCCGGCACCAGGCGCTTGTACGAGTTCACCCACTGGTTGGTGACGGCGACGATCTCCGGGACGTGCCGCAGCAGTCCGGCCATAAACGCCTTGGCCGTGGCGGAGAGGTGGTACTTGTCCTTGGCGTCGAAGAAGGCGTTGCGCTCCCCCTTGAACAGGGACATGTGGATATGCATGCCGGAGCCGTTCTCGCCGAAGAGCGGCTTGGGCATGAAGGTCGCATACACGTCATGGCGCGCGGCGACCTCCTTGACGGCGTACCGATACATCATGACGTTGTCCGCCATCGTCAGCCCGTCGCGGTAGCGCAGGTCAATCTCGTGCTGGCTGGGGGCGACCTCGTGGTGGCTGTACTCGACGCCGATTTCCATCTCCTCCAGCGCCAGCGCCGTCTCGCGGCGCAGGTCGCTGCCCAGGTCCGGCGGCACCTGGTCGTAATAGCCCATCTCGTCCAGAATTTCCGGCTGTCCCTGCGATTTGCGGAAATAGAAGTACTCCAGTTCCGGGCCGACGTAGTAGGTGAAGCCCAGGTCCTTGGCCTTCTGAAGGTTTCGCTTGAGGGCGTAGCGCGGGTCGCCCGGATAGGGGCTGCCGTCGGGCTGGCAGACGTCGCACATCATGCGCGCCATGGCAACGTTCCCCTCGTGCCTCCAGGGGAGGATGACGAAGGTGGCGGGGTCGGGCCGGAGGATCACGTCGCTCTCCTCGATGCGGGCGAATCCCTCAATGGAGGAGCCGTCGAAGCCGAGCCCCTCGCCCAACGCCTTCGGCAGTTCGTCCGCCGAGATGTCGCAGCTCTTCTGGAAGCCCAAGATATCCGTGAACCAGAGGCCGATGAATTTGACGTTGTGATCGGCGACGGCGCGCAGGACGTACTCCGCATCCTTCTTCACGACCGGGGCGATGCTCTTGGCCATTGTCTTCTCCATAAAGTAAGTGCGCTGCGCCGCCCGTAGGGCAAGGCATCCTCCTTCGCTGAAGCTTCCACCTTCGCTAAAGCTTCGGCGAACAAGTCGGAGGACAAGTTGCCTTGCCCCTACAACGGAAGAACGAGGGCGCAGCATGCTGCGCCCCTACAATGAGCTGTACTCAGGGCGCGGGATGCGCCTTCAGCGCGGCCGCTGCTGTCTCTTTGTCAAGCGTGTAGGTGAAGATTTCCTCCGTCCCGTCTTCGCGCTGCAGTTTCAGACGGAACACTTGGGCGGCCCCGGCCATCGCCGGACGCAGGTGCGGCGCCAGGTCGAACCGCACGACCCCCTGGGCGTCGCCCACAGCGCGGGCCACTTCCTTTTCGTCCAGTTCCAGGAGGACCGTCCGGCTCGGCGCCGGCTCGTTCCGTTGGGCCACGGGGAACTCCCCGCGCTTCGACTTCACCAGCCGCTCCTCGGTTTCGACCCTTCGCGGCCCGACTGGGACGCCGGAGCAGATGTTGAACCAAGCAATGATGTCCCTACCGTAGTCGCGCAATCTCCAATTGCCCCCCCCGTGACGGTGCGGGTCGTGGAATGACAAGTACATGGGAGTCACGACGGTGACCGCGACGACCGGCTTGAGGAGCGGCGCATACCAGGTGTAGGGAACATAGCTGCGATAGCCATAAGTCTCGCGCCGGGCGGGTCCGAAGGTCACCCATTGCTCTTCGACCAGCACGTCAAGCGAGACGCGCTCGGGCGTGACCGGCGCAGCCAGCCGCATCGTTTCGCTCGCGGCGGTGCGCACGACGCGCCCCTCCCCCTGTTCGGGAAGGATGGCCGAGCGAATGCCGACATACTCGCACGGGTGACGGCAGCCCGCCAGGAGCACGAGCGCCAAGCCGCCAAGGAGGCCTGCCAGCGCGCTCACACGACTGTTCCATCGGTTCGTCAAAGCGGCTCTCCAACCTGTGACCGGGTCAGTATAGGGGGCGCGGCGAGGGATTGCAACCGATGGGCGTGGGAACGGATTAATAGCTATTGGGGAATAGCGAGTTGCGAATTGTGAATGAAAGGCAACCGCCGCGCGGTTGCATTATGCTCAAGGGTCGTGATAGCTTCCTTAGAGGCGCCGGGCGAGAGGTTTTTCAGAACAGTCCTCAGGCGGGACACATGAAGCCGAACCTCAACCTGACCGAAGGAAACATTCTGCGCGGCCTGTCCACGCTGGCGGCGCCGATGCTGGTGGGCGCCCTGCTGCAGAACCTTCAGAGCCTCATTGACCTCTTCTGGGTCGGCGGACTGGGCAAAGAGGCGGTGGCGGCGGTGGCGATGAGCGGCACGATTCTCATGGTGCTGTTCCCGATGCTGATGGGGGTGTCGACCGGGACCGTGGCGTTGGTGGCGCGCGCGGCGGGGGGCAGGCGGTTCGACGAAGCCAGCGCGGCGGCAGGCCAATCGCTGATCATCTCTCTTATTCTCGGCGTCGTCATAGGGGCGATCGGGTGGTTTCTGTCGGATGCGATGTTCTGGCTGCTGGGGGCGTCGCCGGCAGTGACCGAGTTGGGCGTCTCGTACCTGCGCATCTCGCTGCTGGGGATATTCACCGCGTTCATGCTCTTCACCCTCAGCGCAGCGCTGCAAGGGGCGGGGGACGCCCGCACCCCGATGTATGTCATGGCGGTGGCGAACATACTGAACCTGGGGTTGGACCCTTTGTTCATTTTCGGGTGGGGGCCGGTGCCGCGCATGGGGGTGGCGGGGGCGGCGCTGGCGACGGTGCTCTCGCAGGCGGTGGCGGCGGGCATCGTAGCGTACATCCTGTTCGGCGCGCGGTCGCACTTGCATGTGCGGTGGGCGCACCTGAAGCCACACGCCGTTTTGGCATGGCGGATCCTGCGCATCGGCATTCCCGGAGCGGGGCAGATGCTCGCGCGCAGCCTGATGGGGGCGGTGCTCATGAACCTGGTGGCCACCTGCGAAGCGCTGGAGCCGGCCCGCACTGCCGCCCCGGCGGCCTACGGAGTGGGGCTGCGCCTCCACATGGTAATCCTGATGCCGGCGTTTGCCCTGGGAGGCGCGGCGGCGACGATGGTCGGGCAGAACCTCGGCGCGGGCGAACCGGCCCGCGCGCGCCATGCCGCCTGGCTGGCCACGGCCATTGACGCGATCTTCATGGCTGTCGCGGCGCTGCTGATGATGGCGTTTGCGCCGCAGATCATCTCCATTTTCAACCGCGACCCGGCGGTGGTCGAGATCGGCTCGCATTACTTGCGTGTGGTCTCCCCCTTCTATATCTTCGCGTCGCTCGGGATCGTGTTGGGGCGCGCGCTGAATGGCGCGGGGGACAGCATGGGGCCCATGATCATCACCGTGGTTACGCTCTGGGGCTTGCAGGTTCCGCTGGCCATCCACTTCAGCCACATTTGGCAGCCGGCGACGCAGGGCATCTGGTGGGCCATGTCCGCCGCGATGCTGGTGCAAGGGCTGCTGGTGATGGGGTGGTTCGAGACGGGGCGATGGAAGCGCCTGGTGGTGTAAACGGATTCAACGTTCAACCCGGTGCGCACTGCGCACCTGATCCAACATTCAACGTCCAACGTTCAAGTAACGGCAACGACCACGCCCCAGCGTGTAACATCTCTCTGTTGTTCGTTGGACGCTGGGCGTTGGACGTTGAAAGTTGAACGTTGAGTTCGTTGTCTCGTCGTTTTCCTTGACAATGCCACCCCCTCTGCCTAGAATCAGCCTGCAACAGGGGCCTATTCCGGGCGAGTGAAGGAGGGTCTTCCATGCGCTGCCACAGTCTTCTCCGCTATGTTGTGATCGCCTCCGTCCTCTGCGTCACGTCCACTGCCGTGTTCGCTTACACTGCTGAGCGTCTGTTGGTGGCAACCGGCTGGAACGAGCACGGCCAGCTCGGGCTGGGCGATGGCACGAACCGCGATCACTTCGAACGCGTGGGGGGCGTCAGGAATGTCGTCTCCATGGCCGGGGGATATGACTTCTCCCTCGCCATGACGAACACCGCGAGGATTTGGTCAACCGGATCCAATTCTTCCGGGCAACTCGGGCTGCACAGCTTTGACGCGGTCAACGTCTTCACGGCGACGGACGATCTGCTGGACGCCACTTTGATCGCCGCGGGAGATAGTCATTCGCTGGCGCGATCGGCCACCAACGGCGCCGTCTGGGCAAGCGGCGCCGGCGACCATGGGCAACTGGGGTTGGGCTTCATTGCCAGCACGAACGCGTTTGTGGATACGCCCCGCACCAATATCACAGCCCTTTCAGGGGGTTACGGGCACTCCCTCGCGCTGGATACAGATGGAAACGCGTGGGCAACCGGACGGAACTTGGAAGGGCAACTGGGACTTGGCGACGAGACGCAGCGCGCCGGCTTCACTCAGATTCCCTCGCCGGTTGACGTCACGGCTATTGCTGCCGGGTCCTTTCACTCACTACTGTTGACCTCCGACGGCCATGTCTGGGTCTCGGGCTTCAACAGCTTCGGTCAACTCGGCGTGCCGGGCACGGATACGGATGCCTTTATCCAAGTGCCCGACCTGTCGAACGTTGTGGCAATCGCCGCGGGCGGCTACCATTCCCTGGCGCGGCTCAGCGATGGGACGCTCATGGTTGCAGGCTACAACAGTCAGGGGCAGCTTGGGCTTGGCGACAACGCGCACCGCTCCACTTGGACGGCCGTTCCGGATGTCAGCGATGTCATCGCCATATCGGCCGGGTACACCCATTCGTTGATTCTCAAGAGCGACGGGACCGCCTGGACGACCGGCGCCAACAGCCAGGGGGAACTCGGCCTCGGCGACGCGTTGGGCCGAAATGTTTTCACCCAAGTTCCGGGCCTCGCCGGCGTCGTCGCCATCTCCGCGGGCGGCTATCACTCCCTCGCGCTCACGGCGAAGCACATCACAATCACCGCCCCTACGGCGCCGGACATCACTGTGCAAAACGGCGGCGCCTATGCCGTCACATGGAACGCCGAGTCCCTGCCCGCGAATGCCAAGGTGATCATCACCCTGCGCAACGGGGCCGGGGATGGCTGGCTGCTCGCCAACGGCGTTCCGAACAAGGGCGTTTGGAACTGGCGCGTCGGAACCTGGAAATCCAAGACGCAGGCGGTCTATGAGGACGGTGACGACTATCGGATCGAGATCAGTTCCACCGACGGCCTGGCCTGGGACGACTCGGACGCCGAATTCGCCATCGGCACCCCTGACTCCATCACCATCGCCGGCCCTGCCGACCCCGATGAGAGCGCCACGACGTCCTACACCTGCACGGCGCAGTACAACTTCGGAGCGGACCAGGACGTTACCGATCTCGTCAAGTGGCGCGCGCTTTCGCCGAACCCCAAGGACCCGGCGCGGTACCAGAGCTGCAAGTACGCCGTCATGCAGCCCGGCGGTCAGTTGCTGACCAAGGCGGTCTCCGCCGACCAGCCGATCCGCGTCACGGCTTCCTTCGGGAAGGGGAAAACCGCCCTGTCCGACGCTCTGGATGTGACAATCAACGACGTACCCTGATGTAAACGGATTCAACGTTCAACTTTCAACGTCCAATTTCCAACGAACAACAAAGAGACGCCGCGCGCGGGGCGTAGCTGTTGCCGGTATTTGAACGTTGGAGGTTGAAAGTTGAAAGTTGAACGTTGGATCCGTTGATCCCGTTGAATCCTTTGACTCTGTATTTTTCTTGACAATCCTCCCCCTCCTGCCTAGAATCAGCCTGCAACGGGGGCACACTCCGGGCGAGTGTAGGAGGGTTTCTCATGCGCCACCATGGTTTCCTCAACGGTCTTGTCATCTTCTCTGTCCTCTGCGTCGCATCCACCGCCGTACTCGCGAACGGCGAGACCTATCTGCTGTTCGCAACCGGCCGGAACGATTATGGCCAGCTTGGGCTGGGCGACAACACGAGGCGAATCAGCTTCGAGCGCGTGGGGGGCATCAGGGACGTCTCTGCAATCTCCGCGGGGTATATGCACTCCCTTGTCTTGAGGAACAATGGAAAGGTCTGGTCAACGGGATTCAACTCCTCGGGCCAACTTGGTCTCTACAGCCTTGACGCCGTCAACGTCTTTACGGCGACCGACAATCCGCCGGATGCCACCGCGATATCCGCAGGAAATCATCACTCGCTGGCCCGGTCGGCCACCAATGGCACCGTCTGGGCGTGCGGCGGGGGCGATGACGGGCAATTGGGATCGGGATCCGACTATAGCACGACCGCGTTTATCAGCATGCCCCGCACCAATATCGTGACGCTGTCCGGAGGTGGCGCGCACACGCTTGCGCGGGACGCAGATGGAAACGCCTGGGCAACCGGACGGAATTCGGAAGGACAACTGGGGCTTGGCGACGAGACAAGACGGCTCAGTTTCACTCAAATACTCTCCCCTGTTGACGTCGCCGCCGTCGCGGCCGGCAACCAGCACTCCCTGCTGCTGACAACCGACGGCCATGTCTGGGTCTCCGGCCTCAATAACGACGGTCAACTCGGCGTGCCGGGCACGGATACGGACACCTTTATCCAAGTGCCCGATTTGTCGAACGTCTTGGAGATATCCGCTTGCAGCAACCAATCCGTCGCGCGGCTCAGTGACGGAACCCTCATGGTTACAGGCTACAATGGCCAGGGGGAACTCGGGCTCGGCGACAACACGAACCGCTTCACCTGGACGGCCGTTCCCGGTGTTAGCGATGTCATCGCCATATCGGCAGGCACCAGTCATACGTTGATTCTCAAGAGCGACGGGACTGTCTGGTCAACCGGCAACAATAGTGAGGGGCAACTCGGCCTCGGTGACAGGGTGTACCGTAATGTCTTCACCCAGGTTCCCGGCCTCACCGGCGTCGTCGCCATCTCCGCGGGCGGCTATCACTCCCTCGCGCTCACGGCGAAGCACATCACAATCACCGCCCCTACGGCGCCGGACATCACTGTGCAAAACGGCGGCGCCTATGCCGTCACATGGAACTCCGACTCCCTGCCCGCCAACGCCAAAGTGATCATCACCCTGCGCAACGGGGCCGGGGATGGCTGGGTGCTCGCCAACGGCGTTCCGAACAAGGGCGTTTGGAACTGGCGCGTCGGAACCTGGAAATCCAAGACGCAGGCGGTCTATGAGGACGGTGATGACTATCGGATCGAGATCAGTTCCACCGACGGCCTGGCATGGGACGACTCGGACGCCGAATTCGCCATCGGCACCCCTGACTCCATCACCATCGCCGGCCCTGCCGACCCCGAAGAGAGCACCACGACGCCTTACACCTGCACGGCGCAGTACAACTTCGGCGCGGACCAGGACGTCACTTCTCTCGTCAAGTGGCGCGCGCTTTCACCGAACCCGAAGGATCCGGCGCGCTACCAGAGCTGCAAGTACGCCGTCATGCAGCCCGGCGGTCAGTTGCTGACCAAAGCGGTCTCCGCCGACCAGCCCATCCGCCTGACCGCTTCTTTCGGGAAGGGGAAAACCGCTCTGGCCGACACCCTGGATGTGACGATCCAGGACGTCCCCTGATGCAATGGGGGCGTCTCAGAGTGGCGGAGGTTCACAGGAGGACAGACTCAACGTTCGACGTCCTACGTTCGACGTCCTACGTTCAAGTAACGGCATCCGCCACGTCCCGCACATGCCGTCTCTTTGTCGTTTGTTGGACGTTGAACGTTGGACGTCGGATCAGGTGCGCACTGCGCACCGCGTTGAACGTTGAGTCCGTTCTTCCTCAACGAAGTCCGCGCGGCTTCGCGGAAGCCATCTCCTTGAGGACCAGCGCCAGGGAGTTTCGCGCTTCCACAACGTCAACGGCGTCCGGAGTCCTCCGCGACTCGAGGCAATCAATGAAGTACTTCAACTCGCTGTAGTACGCCGCCATGGTGCTGATGTTCCCTCCCGCGGCCGCCTCACCCACCTTCGGCCCCTTCACCTTGACTCGCTCCGGCGGTCTTCCGTCGCGATAGAGCGTCAGCGGTTCCAGGCGCGAACTGTAGAGCAGCACCCCCTTCTCGAACACGGCGCGGAAGGTCATCTCAAACGGGTCCGCACTGCTCCAACCCGCCTCGCTGCTGACAATCATCCCCGGGTAGAGGTAGTTGACGCTGCACCAGCGATAGGTGGCAATGCATTGCACCCCCAGCGGGTCGCCCAGCAGATAGCGCAGGTAGTCCACGTCGTGAATGTGAAAATCCAGTGTGCTGCAGCCGCTGAGTTTCGGGCGGTTGAACCAGTTCTTCCAGCCGAAGGTCACCTTCCCCTGCACGCGCCGCAGCGACAGGCTGAGCAGCCGCCCCAAGCGGCCGCCGTCGTGAAACTCCTTGAGCGTCACGTATTCGGGCCAGAATCGGATGCAGTGGCCGGCCATGAACGGGACGCCTGCCTTCTTGACGGCGCGGACGATCCGGTCCGCCTCCGGGAGCGTGCGCGCAAGGGGCTTTTCGCAAAAGATGGCGCGCCCGCGCTGCGCCGCCTGAACCGCATATCGCGCGTGCAGGTAGGTGGGCAGGCACAGGTCCACAACGTCCACTTCCGCTTCGCGGATCAACTCCCTCGCATCGCGGTAGATATGCGCCCCGTGCAGCTGCGCGAAGGCCGCAGCGCTCGCTTTGTCCTTCGACGCCACCGCCACGAGCTTCACACCGGGGATCAGGGAGTAGCACTGCGCGTGCATGCGTCCCATGAAGCCGCTGCCGCAAATGCCAACTTTAATCATATTATCTCCAACTATCTCCAAATCGGATCTCATTTCGTGGAACAATGATAGGAAATTCCCCAGCATCTGGCAAGTTGCAGCTTGACCATTCCCCCTCGACTCCCCCTCTACGCAGTGGTATAATACCGCCAACTTAAGTCGGGGCTGTTCCCCTGATGACAGGGCTTCAGAAGCCCTGCCCTGATGTAGTTTCGAAACGTGGCGGCACGAAGCTCATGTATTGCAGTGCACGAGGCCGGCGCTTGCACAAGAGCCAAGGCGAGACCCTTGTCGAGGTCATGGTCGCCGCGACGGTGGGCCTTGTCATCTCGACCGGGACGTTTCTCCTCTGCGGCACACTCCAGGTCCGGGTGCTCCGAAGCCTTTTCACCACCGAGGCGGTCGGGCTTTCACAAGGGCAGGTCCAGGCGGTCCTTGCCGACCTGAACAACGGGGCGGCCTCCCCCCTCTACATCGCTCTGCCAAAAGACTTCACTCTGCGCTATCTAAAGTCCTCCGGAATCCCAGCGTCCCCCTGGACTCTTTCGACAACCACCGACGCGCAGGCGATCAGCCTCCCCGAACTTGCAAGCTACAAGTTGCAGACGACCGTCACGTACGTTGACGATACGGTAGACGACGTTAACCCAGTAGACCTTGACCCGTTCGACGCAGTAGAGATCGCGGTCCGCATTGTTCCAGCCAATCCGGGGGTGCCCGATGCGTACTCCAACGTTCAGCTCACGACTCGCTGGTACCGCTAGAGCGCGTCCCCGCCTGAGTCAACCGCGCCGGCCAGTCCACCAGAAGGCTTCGAGCGGCTTTTTGCGCGGCGCAGGCGTTCGCCACGATAGCGGCATTACCCTGTGGGTAGCGCTGGTGCTGACGGTGATCGCGCTGGTGACAAGCCTGGCGCTGGCTGAGATCGCCTCCTCCGTGAACATCGCGGCGCACCGGCACGTGCAGCGCGCTCAGGCTCTCGCGGCGGCGACGGCGGGCCTGGAGCGCTCCAGGCTGTGCCTCAGCCTCACCACCATCCTCGTCGACCATAACCCCATTTTCTGCTCCGGAACCACGGGCCCGGCCGATTACACGCTCAACATATCCTGGTTGAACGGCAGCAACGTGTCGGTCGTCTCGACCGGCACGAGCGGCCTGGCACAATGCGTCCTGTCCCGCACCGGCACGGCTTCCCCCGACCAGAGCAAGCTTCGCATTGTCAACTATGCCGGCAGTTGCGAGATAAAATTCGAGGACCATGTCCCTCGCATGGAGACGCGCGATCCGTTGCAGAGCCGGGGCCTGCCGGAGGTACCGGATTTCAATTACTTCAAGCAACTGGCGATCGCCCAGGGGCACTACTATTCCGGCAACAAACGCTTCCAGAACGAGACAATCCCGAACGGCGTCCATTTCAGCGAGGGGAACATCATCATAGCCGGAGGTCATTGCAACCTTGATTCCGGCATCCTGGTCTGCATGGGCGACTTCACGCTGTCGAACGATTCCGACCTCTACAGCCCAAGCTGGAACGACCCGATCATCGTCTGCGGCAGAAACGCGAACGTCTCCAACGGCACCATTCGGGGGGCCGTATACGCGGGCGGCAGCTACTACCAATCCAACGGCCAGGTGACCGGCCGCGTCTCCGCCGCCACTATCTTTACGCACTCCAACGGCACCTTGAGCGACGGCGGGATTCCCGCCGTCTACTCCTTCCTGAACGGATTCAGCTACAACCCGCTCGGCGCAGGCTACCTCGTAACCTACACCGGCTGGTCGGAGCAGCAATGACCGTGCTAACAGACAACGCGACATTCCGGCATTGCCCAAAGCGCGGAAGCTCGCTGGTCGAGTTGATGGCCGCCATTGCAAGCGCGGCGGTGGTCATCATCGGCATCTTCTGCGCCGTCAATTTCGGCAACGCACGCTCTACCCAACTGGCCCTGACCTACGGCGCCGCCGCCAATGACTTGGAGGTCGGAATCGCGAGCATCGGCTTCCACGTCCGGCAGGGCGTGGACCAGGCCGGCCGCCAATTCGTCGTCTACTCATCCCGTTCCGCCATGGTCCCCGTCGCCGACGGAAACAGCGGCGGCTGCCTGTGCGTTCCTTATCCCAATGCAGCCGACGACCTGCTGATCTACGCCGAAAATGGCGCCCTGAAGATGGCGCCCCTCGCCGGCGGGACCGAGGAAATCCTGGTGAGCGCGGGGGTAAGTTCCGTCAACTTCTCCGCCCAGATGACCGGCAGCCCCCTCGTCCGAACCGGCGCCATCCTCTATACCCTGGTCACAACGGCCCGCAATCAGACCTGCACCCTCTCCTGCAGCGAATTCCCCAGAAACCGGTAGCCGTCCGCCTGGCCATTGATCTGAAGAGGGACCATGTCAAGGATCCTGGTGCTCGGAGGCGGCTTCGCGGGTCTGGCGGCGGTCAACCGGCTCGCGTCATGGAGCCACAGGCGCGGCCACGATCTCCACCTCATTGACCGGCGCAGCCACAGCATCTTCTCGCCGGTCCTCCCCGACCTGATCAGCGGCCGCGTTCGCCCGGAACATATCTCGTACCCGATCGGGCCGCACTGTCTCCGGCGCGGGGTGCGTTTCACACAGGCGCAGGTGCAGGGATTCCTCCCCGGATACGGCGGCGTCGTCACCGACGCCGGTGAGTTCAAGGCGGACTTCATGATTCTGTGCACCGGCTGTGAGACGAACTATTTCGGCAATCGGGAGATGGAGCAGAAGACCATTGGCCTGAAGTCGTTGGAGGAGGGGCAGCGCATCCATGAAAGCATTCGAAATATAGCCGATGCTTGGGTGCGCAGAGAGAGAGCGGCCATTCCGGAAATATTAGTCACCGGCGGCGGCTACACGGGGTTCGAGGTCGCCAGCCATGCGGCCCACCTGCTGCGCGCCGTCACGCGTGTGCCGTTCGCCAAGCTTCCGGAGAAAGTGGCGCGCATCACGATCCTGGAGAAGGACGAGGAGGTGTTGCGCAATGTTTCGCCCGACGTGCGACGCTGGGCGAAGGCGCTGCTGACAGGATACGGGGTGGCGACGCAAACGGGCGCCACAGTGGAGTCCTTCCGCAACGGAGCGCCGGTTCTCACGGACGGCCGCGCGCCGGCCAACGCCCTGTGCATCTGGACGGTGGGGGTCACGCCGGGGGAAGTGGTGGCGCGCATGGAATCACCCAAGGTGGCGGGACGTCGCCTGCAGGTGGATGAGCATCTGCGCCTGCCCGGCGTCCCCCATGTCTTTGCCGCCGGGGACGTGGCGGGCCCGATCATGGCCGGCGCGAAGGACCCCCTGCGCATGTCGGTGCAGTTCTCTCTCACGGCGGGGTGGACGGCGGCGGCCAATGTGATCCGCACTCTCGAAAAGCGTCCCCTGCGCGGGTACGCTCCGGCCGACCTGGGTTACGTCATCCCTCTGGCGCCCGGCCGCGCAGCCGGGGTCGTCCTGGGCCGTCCGATGCGCGGACGCCTGCCGGTGCTGCTCCATTACGTCATGTCTATTTTCCGCACGTGGGGCTGGCGGAATCGGGCGGGGATGCTTATGGACCTGCTGCGAACGTAAACGGATCCAACTTTCAACATCCAACGTCCAACGTTCAACGTCCAAGTGACGGCAACGGCCACGCCCTGCGCGCAGTGTCTCCTTGTTGTTCATTGGAGGTTGGACGTTGGACGTCGGATCAGGTGCGCACTGCGCACCGCGTTGAACGTTGAATCCGTCAAGCCGTCCAGCATTTGAAGCATTCGCCCCACGCCGATATAATGCGGGGCAACGCATTTCGACATGCCTAGCGCGCGAGCCTCCCCTCACGGCGCGGCCGCGGTCGCAGGAGCTTTCTCGGATGCCCTCATCGCACGCGCTGCGGAACTTCGACTGGCTGTTCTTCGGCGTCGTCCTGGCCATGGTCGCACTCGGGGTGCTGTTCATCTGGAGTTGCACGCACTGGGTGCCTGAACGGGCGGGCATGGCATCGCAGCAGTTGCGCTGGTTCGCCCTCGGCCTGCTGGCAATGCTGCTGGTCCTGGCGGTTGACTATTCGATCCTCGACTGGCTGGCCTGGCCGGCCTATATCGCCTCCATGGGGGGGCTGGCGCTTGTGATGGTCATTGGCGTAACGGTGAACAACGCCCGGCGATGGATTCAATTGCCCGGCTTCATGGTTCAACCCTCCGAGGTGGCCAAGATCGCCGTCATCCTGGCGCTCGCCCGCTACCTGATGCACCGCGACCTGCGGGGGTGGCGCAGCCTGTTCGCCCCGCTGCTGATTGTGGGCGTGCCGATGGGCATGATCCTGGTGGAGCCGGACTTGGGCACGTCGCTGACGCTCCTGCCGGTGCTCTTCGGGATGCTGCTGGCGGCCGGGACGCCGCCGCGCAAGCTGATGGGGCTGATTGGCGCGGGGATTCTTGCCGCGCCATTGCTCTGGTTCTTCGTGATGGGAAACGCCCAGAAGGGACGCATTCTCAGCTTTCTCTGGCCCGAGGCGGACCCCTCCGGGGCGGGCTGGCACGTACGCGAATCGCTGCTGGCGATTTCCGCCGGCGGCATGACCGGGGTGGGCTACTCCTCCGGCTCGCCGGTGCTGCTAAACCGCGGCTTCGCGGGGCACACGGATTTCATCTTCGCGGTCATCGCCCACGAATGGGGTTTCCTCGGCGCGCTGCTGGTAGTGCTGCTCCTGTACCTGTTCTTCTCGCGCGGGTTCGCGATCGCCGCGTCAACCCGCGAGCCGTTCGGGCGGCTGGTCGCCGTCGGGATACTCTCCCTCCTGGCGTTCCAGGCGCTCGTGAACCTGTGCATGACGGTGCGGCTCTGTCCGGTCACCGGCATCACGCTACCGTTCATCAGCTACGGCGGTTCGTCGCTGCTGATCAGTTTCGTCATGGTCGGCCTGGTGCTCAATATCGGCCTGCGCCGAAAATCCGCGTCAATCCCGCGGGCGTTTGCCTGACCCGCATGTCGCATTCTGCGAGGAGCGTTGCGTGAGTGATTGCAGAGAGACGTTGTTCAGAGAGATACTCCCCTGCGTCCAGAGCCCCGGCCAGTACGCGGGCGGGGAGTGGAACATGGTGCGCAAGCCCGTGACGCCGGAGACGCTCCGGTTCTGCCTGGCTTTTCCGGATACATACGCGGTGGGCATGTCCTACGGCGGCCTGCACGTCCTGTACGGCATCCTCAACCGGAGGAAGGACGTCTACGCCGAGCGCGTCTTCGCCCCCTGGGTGGATATGCAGGAACGGCTTCGCGCCAGCGGCCAGCCCCTGTGCAGCCTGGAGACGTTCACCCCCCTGCGCGAGTTCGATGCGCTCGGTTTCTCCCTCCAATATGAAATGGGATATACGAACGTGCTGCAGATGCTGGAACTGGGGGGCATCCCGGTGCTCGCGCGCGACCGTGGCCCCAAGGATACGCTGGTCGTCGCCGGCGGCACGTGCACGTTCAACCCCGAGCCGCTCGCGGATTTCGTGGACCTGTTTGTCCTGGGGGATGGGGAGGATCGAATCAACGACCTAGCCGACGCGTGCCTGGAAATCAAGCGCAGGGGCGCTCTCACGCGCGAGGAGATGCTTTGCCGGCTGGTCGAGCGCGTTCCGAACAGCTATGCGCCGACGCTCTACGAGCCGCGCTATGCGGCCGACGGGCATTTCGACGGCATCCGTCCCCGCGCCGGCCTGCCGACGCGCCCGCCGGAGCGGATCGAGGCGGCGGTGGTGGAGGATTTTGAGAACGCTTACGCGCCGGACCGTCCGATTGTTCCGTACGTTGACACCGTCCACGACCGCATCTCCATCGAGATCATGCGAGGCTGCACGCGGGGCTGCCGCTTCTGCCATGCCGGGATGACCCGCCGCCCGGTGCGCGCGCGCTCCATTGAGAAGATCGTCTCCCTTTGCGAGGCGCAATACGCCGCCACCGGGTACTCGGAAATCTCCCTGGCTTCCCTGAGCACCAGCGACTACCCCGACTTGCCCCGCCTGGTGCAGGAGGTCTCCTCGCGTTTCGCCGAGCGTCGCGTGAGCGTGGCGCTGCCGTCGCTGCGGGTGGATGACCAACTCAGCGACATCCCGGCCATGATCGGCGCGGTCCGCAAGTCGGCGCTGACCATCGCGCCGGAGGCCGCCACCGACCGCCTGCGGCGGGTGATCAACAAGGACATCCTGGAGGAGGACCTCTACCGCGGCATCGAGGCGGCGTTTCAGCGCGGCTGGAGCCACGTGAAGCTCTACTTCATGGTGGGGTTACCTACCGAGACCGACGAGGACGTGGCGGCGATCATCCATATGGCGGAGCGGGTCAGCCAGTTGCGCCGCAAGACGGGCAAGGGGCCCGCGCAGGTCAACGTGTCGGTCGCCCCCTTCGTGCCGAAGCCGCACACCCCCTTCCAGTGGGAACCGATGGCCACGCTGGAGCGTCTCAAGGAGGTCCGCTCCCTGCTGCACCGCACCCTCCGGATGAAGACGGTGAGGGTACACATGCACCAGCCGGAGCGCAGCGTCCTGGAAGGGGTCTTCGCGCGCGGCGACCGCCGGCTGGGAGAGGTGCTGCGGCGCGCCCACGCGCTCGGCTGCCGATTTGACGCTTGGGATGAACAGTTCGATGCGGTAAAATGGACGCAGGCGTTTGAGCAGGCCGGGGTCCAGCCGGAGGAGTACGTCCACCGCGCGCGGGAGACCGGCGAGAGGCTCCCCTGGTCGCACATCAGCGCCGGGGTGGACGACGCGTTCCTCCTGCGCGAGCGCGAGCAGGCGCTGCGGGGAGAGTTCAGCCCGGACTGCCGCCTCGGCGTCTGCCGTCAATGCGGAGCGCCGAGTTGCGCGCATCGAACGCCGGTTGGCATGGGATAGGGAAGAGAAAGAATGACTTTTCGCGGAACTTTGTTCGATCGCGAGTTCGCCCGCCAAGCCCTGGCCGAGCACCGCCTGACGGAGGCGCAGGTCAACGAGATCATCGGCGCGCAGATGGGCCAGTTGGACCGCGGAATCCAGCATGCGCTCCCCATCATCGCGCATGAGATGGATTGTCTGAGCCGCCCCCTGGTGGAACAATTGATCCGCCACGTGCTGCTGCGCATGCACCGCGTCCGGCTGGGCGGCTACGATCTCCTGCGCCAGATCGGGCGTGGCGGGATGGGCGTTGTGTTCCAAGCCGAGCAACTGAGCCTGAAGCGTCCGGTGGCGCTTAAGCTGCTCATCCGGCGCGACATGAGCCAGCGCTTCGTGGACCGGTTTAAGCGCGAGGGGCGCGCCACCGCCCAAATTCGCCACCAGAGCCTCGTCGCCGCATTCGACGTCGGCTCGACCGACGGCTGGAATTATTTCTCCATGGAATATGTGGACGGCCCCACGGTCAGCCGCCTCGTGCGCGAAGGGGGCGCCCTCTCCGAGTATGAAGCGATCAGCATCACCCGTCAGATCGCCGAGGCGCTCGCCTGCGCCCACGACGCGGGGATCATCCACCGCGACGTCAAGCCGGGAAACATCATGATCAACTCCGCCGGGATCCCCAAGCTCTGCGACCTCGGCCTGGCGCGTATCCGCAACGTGGACGAGTCGGAACTCTACGAGCCGGGCACCACGCTGGGCAGCCGGCGCTATATGTCCCCCGAGCAGGCGCGCGGATTGGAGGGCATTGATGCGCGCAGTGACCTGTATTCCCTCGGCCTGACTCTCTTCTTCATGATCACCGGCGTCCCCCCCTTCTCGGACGTGCCGAAGGACCAGGTGATGCTGGAGCATATCCGGGGGTTGCTGGAATGGCCCTCGGACATCAATCCCAACATCCGGGACGAAGTCTCCGCCCTCGTCTGGCGGATGGCGGCCAAGGAGCCGGAACGGCGTCCTCAGAACGCGCACCAGGCGGTGGAGGAGTTGCGCAAGCTGGAGGAGAAGCTGAAGGAGGCGACGCAGTTCGGCCCCGCCAACACGGACACCTCGAAGCCCCCCACCGAGCGCGAGATTCAGGACGCGCGCGACCAATCCCACGGGCCGACGGAAAAGCCGCAGTGACCTTCTGCGCGATCCGACGGATCCGTCTGATCGGACGGATCATTCAAACGGCCACGATGCCCTTGCACTCCGGGTAGCCGGAGCAGCCCCAGAATTGCTTTCCCGCATTCTTGCCCTTCTGGGCGGTGCGCAGGGTCATGGGTTTGCCGCATTGCGGGCAGGGGGGAATGGCATCCGACCGATCCGTCCGATCCGACGGATGGCCGCTTCTTTGGCGGTTGCGCTCGGTCAGACGGGCTGCGGCCAGTTGCTCGCTGTATCCGCCTTCTTCGACGAACTGCGTCTCCAGCGCCGCTATTTGTTTGTCGAGCAAGTAGTTGGCCTGGTTGATGAGGCACAGCAGGGCATTCGCGCGAATGGCGGGGTCATCGTGGTCAAGCCAGCTTGAGTAAAGCGCGTAGCGCTGTCCATCGGAGAGATCCGACGGATCGGACGGATCCGACGGGTGATGTTGCCCAATCCTCCGAACATCCAGCGCTTCGGGCGCATCCGGCGCCCATCGTTGCAGGCGGCGGTGCCGCAGAAAGTCTTCGTAGTCGAGCAGGAGTTCCTCCAGACTGGCGCGCGCGACGTTGACCAGCCGGAGTTCCGTTTGCGAGGAGGTGGCCGACGCGCGACTGCCTTCGGCGATATTCTGCCGCCCACTGCGCGCGGCCTGCACCATCTGGTCGCTCGTTCGCGAGTGCGGTTCCAGGAAGCGCTCGCAGAACCAGTAGGTGGCATCATAGATGATGGTCGCCATCTGGAAGCTGCGCAGGTCGCGATAGCCGCCGCTGGGCCTGATTTTCGCCATGTCGTTTCCTCCCCTCACATCTCCGGCGCGGTCTCCAGGTAGAACTGCCCGTTGTTTCCGATGCGGAAGAGATAGATAAGGCCGGGCTTGAGTTGCTGGTACACGTCGTTGCCGTAGACGGCGCTGATCCCCGCATCGCGCAGCCGCTGCGGGTCGTTGGAGAGCTTCCATATCTCCGTCCAGAAGAGCGCGCGGTCCCTTGTGGAGAGCGCGTTCGAGATCGCCGAGTAGCGCCGCAGTTCGCTGCCGGGCGTCTCGATCACGAGGCCGTCCTCCGGCTTCATCTTCTCGCCGTAGACGCGCCGCCACAAATACAGCGCGCGGCTGCGGCCGTCGGCGACGTATTGCGGGGCGAACTTCACGATGAGCGCGTCGAAGTGAACGACGTCTCCCTCGATGTCGTACTCCTTCTCCAGCACAATGCGGCGGGGTTCGTCGCGCTCGGTTTCCACAAAGCGCACCCGCGTGACCAGCCGGCCGTCGCGCGTCTCCTGCGAGAGCACCTTGGCGTAGCCGATCTGGCTCTCCGCCGTCAGGTTGGCGACCGCCTGGCGCAGCTTGCGGTTCTCATTGAGCAAATCGAAGAGTGTGCGCCCTGCGCTCCAGAAGACTTTGACGCAGATTGCCGCCGTGACGACGGCGGCAATGAGCGCCACAATCAGCACGATTTTTCCCAAGCCGATCTTCATCTCGCGCACCTTCAATTCTTCGCAGGGGCCGTCATCTGCGCTAGGTAAAGCCGCCAAGCCGGCTCCAGGTCGCCCGGCGCGACCCCGAACGCGCGCGTGAACTGGACGGCGGGAGGTTGCCCCACGCGGGCTAGATCAAGGTACTTCTTCACCGCCGCGGGGCCCTCCTCCGTCTGGGTCATCAGGAACTGCGTCAGTGCCCAAGCGCGCGCCGCCCCCTTGGCATCGAGCGGTTCCTCCAGCGGCACGTTCACGAGCGCGGCGAGGGTTCCCTCCCTCCCTTCCTCCAACTCGCCGCGAAGCCGCTCCAATGCGGCCATGTTCGGCCGGCCATACGGCGGGCCCGCCTCGAAATAGGAGGCCAGCCCCTCACGAATCCAGGGGGGCGCCTCCAAGAAGCGGTCCATTACCACAACGCCAGCGACTTCATGCCGAAGCTGGCGGAGCGTTTCCTGAGCGTCGTTCTGCCGGAAGAGGGCCACGGCAGGCCCCTGCGCTGTATAGAAACAAACTGCGTCCGATTCGACCGGGCCGGGAGAAGCCGTCGCCAGGTAGGCGAGCATCAACGGGCGCGTGTCGAAGAAATGGATCGTCACGACGGCGTCGGAGGGCGAAAGATCCAGGAGGATTCCCATGTCCTCGAGGGTTCGGTTGGCCTCCAACAACAGCGCCCGCGCTTCCGACTCGGGAACACGGCTCAGGACAACGACATGCCCCCCCGCCAGCCGTGTCTCGGGCGGCAAACGCACGTCGGCGGGGTCCGGCGTGACCGAAGGGGCCGCGGCTTCGGGAGCCATGGGCCATACGCGAACGGGGGGCAGATGACCCCGCCCCCCGCTCTTTGGGGCGTCGCCTGCCGCGCACCCCACCATCCACAGCAGCGCGGCGCACAAGAGCGCCGCCCATGCGGCCATCCGGTTCAGGTTCTTTCTCATAGTCCTCGTTCCCACGCCATGCTGCCAAGGCAAACCCAAACCCATTCTACCGAACCGCCTCCCGATTGGCCACAGGGCGTCGCGGCGAATCCCCGTTGACAAGCCTTAGGCACAAACTTTGTGAAGGGCCGAAAGAGCCTTCGCAAGGTTCTCCACAGCAATAGTCAATTCGCAGTCATCAATCATCAATTTCCTTCCTTCTCCTTTGACGAAGCGTGCAGCACCTGTTATCTTGCCAGCACAATGAGGATTATTGACTTCCACACCCATGCCTTTCCCGACCGCCTCGCCGAGCGCGCGATGCCGGCGCTGGAGCGCGAGGGACATGTCAAGGGTCACCATGACGGGAAGGTCAGCTCCCTTCTGCGCTGCCTGGATGAGGCAGGGATCGAACGGGCCGTTCTCTGCTCCATTGCCACCAAACCGGAACAGTTTCCCTCCATTTTGAAATGGTCGCGCGAGGTCTCCTCGGACCGGCTGATCGCCTTCCCCTCCATTCATCCGGCGGACCCCGACGCAGTCGCAAGGCTCCGCGCCATCCGGGAGGCGGGCTTTCAGGGAGTGAAGGTCCACCCCTTCTACCAGGAGTTCATCCTGGACGAGCCGCGCATGTTTCCGCTGTACGCGGAGATGCAGGAGCTCAACTTGATCCTGGTTTGCCACTGCGGCTTCGACATCGCCTTCCCGCGCGAACGCCGAGGCGACCCGGAGAAGATTCTGCACCTGTGCGAGACCTTCCCGCGGCTCAAGTTCATCGCCACTCACATGGGAGCGTGGGAACAATGGGATGACGTGGAGCGCCTGCTGATCGGCCTGCCGATTTATCTGGAGACCTCCTTCTCCATCGAACTGCTCGGCCGCGAGCGCGCGCGCCGGATGGTCCTGGCGCACCCGAAGGAGTATCTGCTCTTCGGCACCGATTCCCCCTGGACCGGCCAGCAGGAGAGTATCCGCTCGGTTCAAGAACTGGAACTGGGGGAGGAGCGGGAGGAGGCGATTCTTTTCGGCAACGCCGACCGCCTCCTGCAGGAGACCCGCTGATGGGGGTGGACAGTGATCTGATGTCCGAGATCATCGCTGGGCGGCGGGTTCACCTGCGCAGCGATCACGCGCTGGTGCGGGAACTGACCGCCGCCGGCGACGCCGCCCTTCAGGCGCGTCCAGGCGCGAAAGTGCTTCGGGACCACGCGCGCACACTTGTCCTGAGGCTCCCTCGTCCCGACGGCAGATCGGCGCTCTACTGGAAGAGTTTCCGAACTGATGGCTGGTGGGAGCGAGTCAAGGACCTGTTCCGGCCTTGTCCCTCCGCACGCGCGTGGCGCGGGAGCCTTCGCCTTCAGAAGACCGGCATTGCCACGGCTCCTCTCGTGGCGTGGGGCGACACGGGGCCGGACCACTCCCCATCGTTTCTCATCACCGAAGAGTTGCCGGACTGTCTCTCCGTCAACAAATGGCTGGCGCGCTTCCACGAGGATCCGGCCCGTTCCGCGCGGCGGAAGCACCGGCTGATGCGCCGCGTCGGGACGCTGCTGGCGACCATGCACGAGGCGAACCTCTACCACACCGACCTGCGCCCCGGAAACATCTTCGCCCGGCTGAACAGTTCCGGGGAGTTTGACCTCTTCCTCATTGATACGGACCGCGTGATGCGCACGCGTCTGAGGGGATGGAGGGAGTCGCGCCGGAACCTGATGCAGGCGATGTTCAGCCCGTCGCCGGAGATGACGATGACCGACCGGATGCGGATTGCCGGGGCCTACGCCGAAGCGCGCGGGTTGACGCCGCTTCGAGCCGCCCGGCGAGCGCTCTTCCTGAGTTCCTGCCGCTGGTTGCGCCGCCGACTGCGCGCGCTCATCCGCACAAAGCCGCAGGTCGGCCAACGACCGAGGGAGTTGCTTGAAAGGCTGGAGAAACTGCCGTAGAAGAATGGCGCGTCGGACAGATCCGACGGATCGGACGCATCGGACGGATCCGACGCATCCGAAGGCCCCTTAGGTTTCCTTCGGCCTCTTGTCGATCACCCGGACCGCTTTCCCCTCGGAGCGCGGCAGCGTGCCCGGCTCCACCAGGGTGATCTTCGGCGTGATGCTGAGCGCCTCCGCCAGCCGCTTCTGAACGTCCAGCTCCAACCGGTGCAGGTTCTTCATTTCGTCGGAGAGCATCTGCTCGGTGATCTCGATCTTCACCTCCAGGGAGTCGAGCGAACCCTCGCGGTTCACGATGATCTGGTAGTTCGGGCTGGTTCCCTGCATCTCCAGGAAGGCATGCTCGATTTGCGTCGGGAAGACGTTGACGCCGCGGATGATGAGCATGTCGTCGCTGCGGCCGGTGACGCGGGCCATGCGCGCCATCGTGCGGCCGCAGGCGCAGGTGGCCGGGTCCAGCCGCGTGATGTCGCGGGTGCGGTAGCGAAGCACCGGCTGCGCCTCACGGGTGAGGTTCGTCAGCACCAGTTCGCCCACGGAACCCGGAGGCAACACCTCGCCGCTATCGGGGTTAATGATCTCGGGATAGAAGTGGTCCTCGAAGATGTGCATCCCCTTGCACTCCGGCCCTTCGCCGCTGACGCCGGGGCCGATCAGCTCGCTCAACCCGTAGTTGTCATATCCGTGGATGCCGTAAAGGCTGAACATGCGCTGCCGCATCTGCTCCGACCAGGGCTCCCCTCCCAGGCAGGCGGTCCGGAAGCGGGTCTCCTTCATCAAGTCCACGCCGGTCTCCGCCGCCACTTCGCAGATGTGCATGGCGTAGGAGGGGGTGCAGACGATGTGCGTCGTGCCGAAGTCCTGAATCAACTGGATATGCCGGCGCGTGTTGCCGCTGGCGGCCGGGACCACCGTCGCCCCTATGCGCTCGGCCCCGTAGTGCAGGCCGAAGCCGCCGGTGAACAGTCCGTATCCGAACGCCACCTGGACGACGGAGTCCTGCGTGACCCCGGCCATCACCAGGAAGCGCGCCACCATCTCGGACCACAGTTCGAGGTCCTTGCGGGTGTAGCTGACGACGGTGGCCTTGCCGGTGGTCCCGGAGGAAGCATGAAGGCGGACCACCTCCCGCCGGGGAACGGCCAGCAGGGCGAACGGATAGTTCCGCCGGAAATCATCCTTGACGGTGAACGGGATGCGGCGAAAATCGTCGAAGCTGCGTATCTGCTCCGGCCGGATGCCGGCGGCATCGAGCCGCTCTTTGTAGAACGGGACGCGCTCGTACACACGCGCCACGGTCTCGCGGATGCGCTTCAGTTGAAGGGCATCGAGCCGCTCGCGCGGCATCGTCTCCATCTCCGGTTGCCACATTTCCTGCATTACATCAACTCTCCTTGAGGTGGACTGCCATTTTCGTTGCAGAAAGGGCTAGAAAGCCGCCATTGCGGATTTCAGATTGCGGATTGCGGACTTGAACGACGTACGGCGCAGCAGTTGGAAATCCGCAATCCGCAATTGCAGCACGTTCACGTCCGTCACTGACCCAAGACATCAATCCGGTTCATGACGCCGATGCCCGCCGCAGTGAGTTTCTTGATGGCGGCCTGGCTGTCCTCGAAGCGGAAGATCAGCGCCGCGCGCTTGGTGCGGATCGAGGAGAAGGCGTACATGTACTCGACGTTCACCTTCTCGCGGCTGAGCACATCCAGGATGTTGGCCAGCCCGCCCGGCTTGTCCTCCACCTCGACGGCCAGCACATCGTTGCCAACCACGGTGAAGCCGGCCTTCTTGAGGGCGTCGTGCCCGGCGTCGGGGTCGGAGACGATCAGCCGCAGGATGCCGAAGTCCGCCGTGTCGGCGAGGCTGAGCGCCAGGATGTTGATCTTGCGGTCGGCCAGGGCGCGGCAGGCGGCGGCAAGGCGCCCGGAACGGTTCTCAATGAACAACGAAAGCTGTTTGACGAACATGGCGGCTTCCCTCCACTGTTCTGAGCCTTGTTTATGCGACTGCAACGAGGGGCTTTACGCGCGCATGGATGCGGTGGGTGCTAAGGTCGTAACTCGCCTGAGCGTTCATCCAGAACTCGGCGGACGTGGACAGCGCCGCAGACAGCAACTGGGCCGTCTCCGGACTGATGCTGCGCTTGCCTCGCACAATTTCGTTGACGCGCCGCACCGTCACGCCGATGTGCTTTGCCAGAGCAGTCTGCGTAATGCCAAGCGGGATCAGGAATTCCTCGAGGAGAATCTCCCCGGGAGGCGTAGCCGTTCGATACTTGGGAATCATTTCATCCTCCTCCTATCCGACGTGGTAGTCCACGATGCGCACATGGTGAGCCGCGCCATCTTTCCATTGGAAGACGATTCGCCACTGGTCATTGACGCGGATGCTGTGGCATCTATGCAAGTCGCCTCGTAACGCTTCCAGCCTGTTCCCAGGCGGTGTCCGCAAGTCCAGAACGGCGTGCGCGTAATGAATCATATCCAGCTTCCGCCAGGCGGTCTTCCAAATATCTCTCGGGATACGCAGCGCTTGTTTCGAATGCAGCCCATGGTACAGGTCCTCTGTTGCTCTGTCGCCAAATGAGGCGATCATCCCGGTCTCCCCGATTGCTCGTATTATACCACATAACCGCCTAGCGTGCATCCCGCGAACTATCACCCAGCCGGGTGAATGGTTATTTATTCTTGCGCTGGTCTATGACTCGCTTGGCCTTGCCCATGCTGCGTTCGATGGATCCCGGCTCCATCAGTTTCACGTGCACCCGCAGCCCCAGGACGCTTTCGATCTTGTTCACGACGGTGCGCTCGAACTTCTCCAGCTCGCGCACTTTGTCGGAGAAGATGGACTCCGCGACCTCGACGCGCACCTCCATGTCGTCCATGGCCCCCTGCCGGTCCACCACGATCTGGTAGTGCGGCTGGGCCCCTTCGATCCCCAGCAGGATCGCCTCGATCTGCGAGGGAAAGACGTTGATGCCGCGGATAATGAGCATGTCGTCGGTGCGCCCGCTGACGCGCTCCATCCGGCAGATGGTCCTTCCGCAGGAACATTTGTCGCGATAGAGCCGGCTGATGTCGCGGGTGCGGTAGCGGATGACGGGGGTCCCCTGCTTGGTCAGGGTGGTGATCACCAACTCCCCCTCGCCGTCGCCGGCCACCGGCTCCAGCGTCTTGGGGTCGATAATCTCCGGGTAGAAGACGTCCTCGAAGACGTGCAGTCCCTTCTGGGCGGAGCATTCGCAGGAGACGCCGGGGCCGATCACCTCCGTCAGCCCGTAAATGTCGTAGGCGGTGATCCCCATGCGCGCCTGAATCTCCTCGCGCATCCCTTCGGTCCAGGGCTCCGCGCCGAACACGCCGGCCCGCAACTTCGTCTTGCGAAGGTCCACCCCCATCTGGCCGGCCACCTCAATCAGGTGCAGGCAGTAGCTGGGGGTGCCGCACCAGATGGTGACCCCCATGTCCTGGATCAGCATCACTTGCTTCTCGGTGTTGCCGCCGGAGATGGGGATGACGGTCGCTCCGAGGCGTTCCAGTCCGTAGTGGGCCCCCAGCCCGCCGGTGAAGAGGCCGTAGCCCCAGGCGACCTGGACGATGTCGCGGGGGGTGATCCCCACGCCGTTGAAACTGCGCGCCATCACTTCGCTCCAGAGTTGGATGTCGGCAGCGGTATACCCGGCGACAATCGGCTTGCCGGTGGTGCCGCTGGAGCAGTGGATGCGCACGATCTGCTCCATCGGGGCGGCGAACAGCCCGAACGGATAGTTGTCGCGCAAGTCGGTCTTCACCGTGAACGGGAGCCGCCGAATGTCCGCTAGCGAGCGCAGGTCATTCTCCGTTACCCCGTTCTCGGCGAACTTACGCTGATAGAACGGGATGTGCTCCCGGACGGTCGCGGACATCCGGCGCAGCCGCTCCAGTTGGAGCCGCTCCAACTCGCCGCGCGGCATGAAGTCGCTCTTGCACAGTTCATTCATGGCGTTCATCTCCTGAGCAACGGGCACGGCCGGACACGGACGAGCACAGACAAACACGGTCATTGCGCAATCAGGCTTTCGGCTTCTGCCCGCCGAAAACGTACGCCACGTGCGCCGGGTCCATCGGTTTCGTCAGCAGCGCCATGACGATCGCCGTCAGCGCCGCCAGCGGCAGCGCCACGACCAGCGGGTCCACCACATTCCAGGTCACGCTCCAGTCGGCGGGCACGAGCGTCGCATGGTTGAACAGTTTCTTGCAGATGCCGACGCCGTCGGCGACCTTCAGGTTGACAAAGAGGTTCCAGAACAAACTGACCAGGAAACCGACCATCATACTGGAAATGGCCGCGACCTTGTTCATCCGGCGCCAGAACAGTCCCAGCACGAACGCCGGCAGGAAACTGGCGGCGCAAAGGCCGAAGAAGATCGAGGTGGCCAGGGCGATGATGTTGCCCCGGATGCAGTAGCCGGTCACCAGCGCGGCGATGATGCCCAGGATGATGCCGAGGCGGGTGATGAGGATGGTGCTTCCCGACCGGCGCGTCACCTGCTCGAACACGTCCCGGCCGATCGCGCTGCCCATCGTGTGGAACTGACTGGACATCGTGCTCATCGCCGCCGAGAGCAGCGTCAGCAGGAAGACGACGCCGAACCAGCGCGGCAAGGCGCTTTCCACGAAGCGCGGGATGATGCGGTCCACGTCCCCCTTCATCGTCGTCCCCGGACCGATGCTTCGCGCGATGCCGATCAGGCCGGGCCGGATCACGTCCGGCGTTCCGCTTGCGCCCAGAGTGATGACGGTCTTTGGCGTCCGCAGGACGTAATGCGGCGCCTGGTCCTCCTTCTCATGCGGAAGCCTGTAGGCGACGAAAGCGACGGCGTCCTTCACCGTCTTCGGGTCCGTTTCGGCGGGCAACTCCTTCAACAGCCCCTTGTCGTTCGGGTCCGGACAGAGCCACGCCCTGTCGTTCACGATCTTGCACTTGATCTCTTCCTTCTGCACGAAGTAGGCGTTCGACAGCGCGCCGGTGACGAACGCCACGCCGGTCATGAACAGGATGAAGACGCCGCCGGCCATGACGGCGCGGTTCAGCGACTGGCGCGACTTGACGGTCATGAACCGCACGATCAACTGCGGCTGCGCCAGCACGCCAATCCCGACCCCCATGACGATGGTGGTGACCATCGTCCACCACAGGTCATATCGGTGCGCGTCCGACGCTCCGGGCGTCGCCCAACCGAAGGCGGGCATCGAGGTCCACCCCTGGTGCCCGACCGATTTCAGCGCCGCCGGGACCTTGTCTCCCATGTCCGTCAGCGCCTGGTGCGCCGCCGTGACGCCGCCCAGTTTGGCGTAGGTGACCACCAGCAGGAGGATCATGCCCACGAGCATGATGAGCCCCTGCAAGGCGTCGGTCAGCATCACTCCCTTGAGTCCGCCGGCGATGACGTAGAGCGCGACGATGCCGGCGCAGATGAAGAGCGCCACGTCGAGCGAGACGACAAACTGGTTGGAGAGGAACTGCGCCATGCCGAGCATCACCGCCATGGCGTAGAGCGGCATAAAGATGAAGATGATCAAGCCGGTGATGATCTGCAGCACACGGCTGTCAAAGCGCTTCCCGAGCAGTTCCGGGAAGGTGTGGGCGTCCAGATGATGCCCCATGCGGCGCGTCGCCCCGCCCAAGAAGACGAATGCGATGAAAATGCCGACGAAGATGTTCAGAACCGTGAGCCACAGCAGCCCCATCCCCAGGTTGGCAGCCACCCCGCCGAACCCGACGATCGCGGAGGTGCTGATGAACGTAGCGCCATAGGAGAGCGCCATGACGAGGGGGGACGCGCTGCGCCCGGCGACCAGATAGTCCGCCGCCGTCTTGGTTTGCCGGTATCCGAGGTAGCCCAGGAAGCACGTCACAAGCAGGTAAGCGACAACCGCCACAATAGTCAGGGCATCCATGCGACGCCTCCTTGCAGGTCAGGGGAATAGGTTCCGGGGAACGCCCCCAATCGCAAAAGACAGATTCTTACAGCGCCTTTTCGACCTCTTCCTTCTCCTCCGTGGCCCATTGAACGTCTTCCTGCTTCACCGGCTCATCTCCCTTGTTCCAGTTGAGCCAGCCGTAGACCACGCACAATACTGCGCTCAGGACCGACAGCGCGTAGGCCAAGAAGACCCATTTGTCCGCGATGCCCAACATGTTCTCCTCCTGCCGAAAGGCTGAGACTGGATGCCTGACAATACGGCCCGCGGCGGCGCATGCTGATGCCGGACGACGTGCAGGGAGGTATTCTTTCCTCTTTGCGGCGCTATGTCAAGACCTTCGCGGCTTCCGGCCCGCTTCCTCAAGCCAGTCCTATGGAGCGGCGCAGGGAAACACTCGCCGCTTGCGCTTGACAATCCATCCTGCGCTTGATATAGTCCATAAAGTCTATAGGCGCAGTAGGGTAATAATAGGCGCCCTCACGCGCGGCTGAATGTGCGCTCAGGGCCATGCCCAGGAAAGAACGGGAGGCCGGTCCCAAGCAACGAACCGGCCGGGAAGGAGGTTGTTCTGAAAAAGACGTCTGAGACTATTCTGCCGGCCTTGCAGCGCCATGGGATTCCGGCCGCCTCAAGGGAGAGAGGCGAAAGCTGCGTACCAGGCGCCAACATCACCCCCGGATTTCCCGCATTAAGCCACGACAGCCGCCTGAACACAAAACTAACGCGGGGAAGGCTTGCAATTACTGTTGGGGTTGATACAATTCTTTCGCTGGTCAATGATGTGCCTCCGTGGCACAGCGGTTCTTCAGACGGGAGAGTTTCCTGAATTGGCGGCGGTGTGCGTCCGCACCACTTGTTCACCCTGGACAATCTGTTGGAGGAAGAGGCAGTGAAGCATCAATCGCGCGTTTGGGTCTTGATTCTGGGTCTCGCAATGACGTGGGGACTTGCGCGGGCGGATGTGGCGACCCCAGCGGCCGCTGCGCCGGAGATGGACCTGATTGACCAGGTCACCCAGCCGATCTGGTGGTTCAACTGGGGCTTCGACACGCGACTCCGCCAGGAATATCAGAAGAACAACACGGACCTCAACAGCACCACGGACGACGCGAAGAACGTGATCCGGTGGCGCACGCGTCTCTGGGGCGAGTTCGGCCCGTTCTTCAAGGACGACGCCCTCGGCGTGCCCAATGGATTGACCGCTTACATCCGCGGGACGTACGAGCCACGCTACTACCAGAACGGGACGCACAACCTGACGAATGAAAGACAGTTCAACGAGGTTGTGCTGGACAACGCGTACATCAACTGGGTGCGCATGGGCGGCCTGCCCCTCGCCGTCAAGGCCGGACGTCAGGACATCGCCTACGGGCGCGGCTGGATACTCCTCGATGGCACCCCCGCCGACGGTGGACGCACCACTTTCAGCGACGCCATAAAGACCAGCCTCTTCTTCGACGCCGCCACGCAGCTTGACCTGTTCGTCATTGACAACAAGGGCAACAACCGCGTGGACTCGATCAACGATGAGCGCCGGCCGCTCAGCGAGTACGATGCCAAACTCTTCGGCGCGTACCTGATCAGCAATTATTTCAAGCCGACCGAAGTGAACCTCTATTACGTCTACAAGGATGAGACCCGCCAACTGAACGCGCCCGTTCCGGGCACGCGGACGGTCCACACCGTCGGCGGCCTGGCCCAAGGCAAGTTCACGACAACCTCGAAGTTCGACTACTATGCCGAAGGGGGCGTCCAGGGCGGCCGCGAGGCCGGCGCGGACCGCGCCGCGTGGGGATTGAACAGCGATTTGGGCTACACCTTCGACGCCGCCTGGAAGCCGCGGCTGCACGCGTTCTATGAATTCCTCTCCGGCGACAACCCTTCCACCCGGCAGTATGAAGGATGGGACCCCATATTGGGCCGCTGGCCGCAGTGGAGCGAGCTCTTCGCCAACCGGTTCAGGGGCGAGAGCGGGCTCGGTGCCAATTACACCAACATGCGGCGCATGGGGACGGGGATCAGGTTCATGCCGACGAAACGCATGACCATCATGTTCGACTACCACTACATCCTGGCCAACCATCACCAGTTCGGCACGGCTGGGAATTTTGATGACGGCATGACCCGCGGAAGCCTCTATACCGCCAAGCTGTTCTACAAATTCACCGACCGTTTGAGCGGACACCTGTGGGCCGAACTTCTGGAGCCGGGCCACTTTTACGGGCCCAGCTCGCAGGATGCGTGCTTCCTGCGGTGGGAAATTACCTACGAGTTCAAGCCGATCGTCCGCCGCTAGCGCACAACGCACGGCGGGCAGAATGGCTGAGAGGAGGGCGAGTGGTGGCTACTCGCCCTCCTCTCTTTTTTGCTCCAGCGCCTGTTCCACGTGCAGCAGGATGACGCCGCGCCCAAGCATCTCCTCCTTGCGCACGATCGTCACCGTCAACTCCTTGCCCGCCACGTCGCCGACGAGGAGGACGCGGCCGATGCGGCCGTCGAGCGGCTTGACGGCCTCCGCCAGCGCGACCAGTCCGCCCGCCTCGCGCACCGCGGCGCGCACGACAGCGCTGCGCAGTTCATCGGCCGGCAGCATTACGCGGAACACCACCCCCAGTTGCCCTTCCCTAACAGGCCCTGGCCCCTCCACCTGCACGGCGCTCTCATTCACCGGCACGTCCCGTCGCGCAAACCAGGTGATGCGCCGCCCCGTCGCATCGTCAATCAGAAGGAACTCGAAATCGTGCGGACCTGCATCGCGGATGCTATGGGTCAACTCCAACTCCACCGTCTGCGATGGCGGCACGACGACTTTGTAGCGGCTGAAATCGGGCGCGCGTGCCCCGAGCCCAGTGGCCACGCCGATCCGCACACGCTGCTCCCGTCGCGTGTCGTTGCGCAGCCGGACCTGCAATCGATTGCGTCCCACATGCGGCCAGCCGATCCTCACCTGCTGCACGGCGACCGGAGGCGTATCGAATGCGAGGCTCCCCATCCATTCCCCCGATTCAACGTGCTGCGGGGGGCAGGGATTCCAGGTGTAGGGCGCCCCCACCGCCCCCAGCCGCCTCCGGATCACGTTGAAGCCGACGACGCCATTCGCGGGGTCGTCAAAGCGCTTGCGCGGCAGGGAGAGTTCGGCGCTCCAACCCCGTTCGGTTCGAGCGACAGCGGCGACGACGCCGCTGTCCCAGTCCAGGTTCCTCTGCCCGTTCACGATCTCGAAGTCAGCCAGCCCCCCTGCCGGGCCGATCACCACCCCTTTCGGGCGGCGGCGGTCGTTGATCGAATCGAAAAGGAATTCCACGCTGTCGGTGGCCCAGATGCGTTGGTCGCGCGGCGTCGCGGAGGGGCCGACCATGCGTTCCGCTTCCGGCTCGTCGCAGGCGAGCGCAATGAATAGAAAATCCTCGGTGCAACCCACCCGCACTTCCGTGGCGACCGGCGCCGGGTCCGCCGTCTCCGTGCGCGACAGCGGCGCGAGCGTCGTGGCCTGCTCCCAGACCTCCGGCTCGATGCGGCCGTCAATCCGCGGCGCTTTGGAGAGCCGCCCGGCCAGCGCCATCCGGTTCACCGGCAACGGCGAGGGGGGAGGCTCTTCGGCAAACTCGATGGACAGCGACGGCGTCGCCGCCAGGCAAAGCGATCCTCCCAGCAACGCGACGCCCAGGGCCGCCAGCGTGCGCGACAGATGCGGCATTTGGCGCTTCCTTTCACTGTTCGGCGATGGGACGGCCAAAGCGAACCAGTTGGATCAGCCAGTGGGTGTATGAATCGAAATCCCGCTTGTTCCGGAAGGTGACCGACTGGCAGATTGCCTCGGGCGCGCCCGAAGCCAGCAGCGCCAGCCCGCAGTTGCTCGGCACGCCTTCAGCGTAGCGCTCCAAGTGCATAAGCGAGCGATGCAGCGCGCCCAGCGACTGGTCCCTGCCCCGGCGCAATTCCGTCAGGGAGAAGGCCGCGGTATTCTGGTCCAGCCGCAGTCGCCGCCACGGATCGCGAAGAATGATGTCCAGCACGTATTCGAGCCGCGTCGTGGTGACGAGCTCCGGGAGCCGCCGCCCCAGCATGTCCCTCGCGCCGCCCCCCTCCTCGTGAGATTCGACCACCTCCTGCACTTCCAGCCTCGCGCAGGAAATGAGGAAGATGTCCGCCCAGGGGATTTCCAGCGGTTCGGTGCTGTCCCAGGAATAGGCGTCGCAGCGGATACCCGAGGCGTTGATGGCAATACGCCGCATCCGCATCGCGGGCGGCAGCGGCACGAGCTCGGCGTCGGGAATGACCAGGAGCGGAGACTGCAACTCCCGCTCAAGCTGCTCCGCCAGGCGCACGGCAGCAGGCGCGTCCATCCCACGCGCGAGAAATCCTTTCGAAGCCCGGAGATCGTGGGTGACGTCCGGCAGCGGCCGGCCGGTCCTCTCGGCCAGTGTGCGGCCCACCCGCCGCACGTCCAATTCCTCCTCGCCTGCATAGAGAAGCGTGCAGGGGCCTTGGAGCGTCGCACGTTCCGGCGGCGCAATCGCGCGCTCGGGCCGCGAAGCCGCCGGTTCAGCCGCAGGCAGCGCCGCGCCGCAGGAGGAACAGAAGGAAGCGCCTGGAAGGGCGGCAAGACGGCACTTGGGGCATTCGCGCGCGGATTCGCTCATGTGGCCGCATTCATTTGAGGTGGCAAAACATCTCCCTACTGAATTCTAGGGGACGCGCAAGCGGGGTGTCAAGGCGGAGAGCAGTTCCAATGGGCATTTGTCAATTGTCAATGGTCAACGACGACAACTATCGCCATGCAGCCATGTCCTCCGGACTCTGTGCCGTTCACTGGCAATTGACCATTGACAGTATTCTTCACCCCCGGCCGCAGGCCGGGGATTCGGCGCGCAGGTACATTTCCAGCGCCTCCTGCCAGGGGCGCATCACACAGCCGGCCTCGCGGGCCAGTTTGCCGGAATCGAGCGCGCAGTATGCCGGGGTGCGCGCCGGGCGCGGGAAGGCGCGGGAGCGCGCCCGCTTCAGCCGGGTGTTCAGACCGGCCACCTTGAGCATGAATTGCACCTGATCGAAGCGCGAGCAGGCGCCGGCGTTGGCGGCGTGCAAAAGCCCTCGCGCGGGGGACTGCGCCAGGGCGATGAGCGCCGTGGCCAGGTCGCGCGACCAGGTGGGCGAACCGACCCGGTCCGTGACCACAGACAGTTCATCACTTTCCTGCGCCCGCCGCAACATGTCGTCCACGAAGTTCCGGCGGCCTCCCCCGTAAAGCCAGCCGGTACGCGCGATGCACCATTCCCTTCCCCGCTCGGCAACCAACCGTTCCCCGGCCAGTTTGGACTGCCCGTACACACTGAGCGGGGCAGGCGCGTCCTCCTCGACATACGGAGCGCGTTTGCGCCCGTCGAAGACGTAGTCCGTGCTGACGTGGATGCACCTCGCCCCCAGTGCCGCCGCACAGGCGGCAACGTGCCCCGCTCCCTCGGCATTGACGGCAAAGGCGCGCTCACGCTGTGTCTCGCAGCCGTCCACGTCGGTCATGGCGGCGCAATTGAAGAGGACGTCCGGCTTGCGCCCGGCCAGGAAGGACTCAATACTCCGGGGATCAGTGATGTCCACCGCCGGCAGGTCCCCCGCAATGACCTGGCCATACGGCTTCCGCGCTTCGAGCGCTTCCATCAGGTCGCGCCCGAGCATCCCCCGACACCCCAGGACCAGCGCGCAAGCGGTCGAAGACGGCATCCCCTATTCCTTCAGTCCATGGGTCTCATGATAGTGGCGGCGGTAGTACTCAAGATACTCGCCGCTGCGCAGTCTGGCCAGCCACTCCTGATGTTCGAGGTACCAGCGCACGGTGCGGGGAATCCCCTCGGCCAGCGTCACCTTCGGACGCCAGTTCAGTTCCCGTTGAAGCTTTGAGGAGTCCAGGGCGTAGCGCCGGTCATGGCCGGGCCGGTCCGCAACGAACTGGATGAGCGACTCCGGCTTCCTCATCTCGCGCAGGATCAGGCGCGCTAACTCGACGTTCGGCAACTCATTGCCGCCGCCGACGTTGTACACCTCGCCGGAGCGCCCCCGCTCCATGACCAACTCGATGGCGCGGCAGTGGTCCTCCACGTACAGCCAGTCGCGCACGTGCAGGCCATCGCCGTAAACGGGAATAGGCCGGTTCTCCATCGCGTTGCTGACGAAGACGGGGATTGCCTTCTCGGGGAACTGGAACGGCCCGTAGTTGTTCGTGCAGCGAGTGATGACGGCGTCCATCCCGTGCGTCTTGTGGAACGCGCGCACCAGCAGGTCGGCGGCGGCTTTGCTGGCCGAGTAGGGATTGTTCGGTTGGAGCGGAGACTCCTCGGTGAACCGCCCGGAGGGGCCGAGCGAGCCGTACACCTCGTCGGTGCTGATCTGAATGAAACGCCGCACATGGCGCTTCATGGCGCACGTCAGCAGCGTCTGCACTCCCATGACGTTGCTGCGGATGAACTCCGCCGGCTCCTTGATGCTCCGGTCCACGTGGGTCTCGGCGGCGAAATTCACCAGCACGTCCACCCCTTCGCCCAGCAGCTTCTCCACCAGCGTTTCGTCGCAGATGTCCCCCTTGACGAAACGGTAGTTCGGGTGCCCCTCCGCCTCCGCCAGGTTCGCCAGGTTGCCTGCATAGGTGAGCTTGTCGAGGTTCACCACCCGCAGCTCCGGCCGCGCGCGGAGCAGATGAAGGACGAAGTTCGTGCCGATGAACCCGCAGCCGCCCGCGACAAGGACCGTTCTCATCCGGTGGTCTCCGTGACTGCACAAAGGATTGGTCTGATTATACAGACGCAGCGAACTGGCAACAAGCTGGCGTGCCCAACGCGTTTGTGGGGGCAAGGCATGCCTTGCCCCTACCATGTCATGCGTCGGTGACGAGGGGGAGGCATTCTAAGCGCAACGAAGAATCTGTTGGCTACTCAACCGTCTTGCCCAGGTGCGCACGGCGCACCGTGCTGGCAGACCCTTCGCTGCGCTCAGGGTGACAGAGCGGCTCAAGGCTCCCTCCTCCCTCCTTCTCCATGATGACGCGAGGCAATCGAGATGATAGAATCGGGTGTCCCTTTGATGATCGAGGCACAGCATTGGCCGAACCGTTGTCTTCTGAACAAGCTCGCAAGCTGGCGCAACTGCGCGAACGCTTACGCGCGTTGGGCTCCGCGCTGGTGGCGTTCAGCGGCGGCGTGGACAGCACGCTGCTGGCGCGCGTCGCGCGGGATGAATTGGGGGAGCGCGCCGCCGCGGTGACGGCGCGCTCGGAAACCTACCCGCAATTTGAATACGAGGAGGCGGTTGCCCTCGCCGCGCAGATCGGCATCCGCCACGTGACAATCCAGACCCAGGAACTCGCCCTCCCCGCTTTCCGACACAACCCCCCCGACCGCTGCTACCACTGCAAGAAGGAGTTGTTCGGCAAGCTGCGGCAGGTGGCCAACGAGATGGGGCTGAGGCATCTGCTCGACGGCGCGAACGGCGACGACACGGGAGACTTCCGTCCCGGCATGCGCGCCGCCGCGGAACTGGCCGTCATCAGCCCGCTGAAGGAAGCGGGGTTGACGAAGCGGGAGATACGCGCCATTTCGCGCCACCTCGGCCTGCCGACCTGGGACAAACCCTCCTGCGCCTGCCTCTCGTCGCGCTTCCCCTATGGCGAGACGATCACGCCCGAGGCGGTCGCGCGCGTGGGGGAGGCAGAGGCGTTCCTGCGCGAGCTCGGGATGAAGCAGGTGCGCGTGCGTCATCACGGCAACACGGCGCGCATCGAGCTGGCACCGCAGGAGATCGAGCGCGCGATGGAAGCGCCCCTCCGCGAGAAAATCGTCAGGCGGCTGAAGGAACTCGGCTACACCTATGTCACGCTCGACCTCGAAGGGTACCGGACCGGCAGCATGAACGAAGTGCTGACTCCGAAGGAGCGTGGGGATGGCTGACCAGAGCCGCAGCCAATTGCTCAAGGCGTACCACCGCCTCGGCAGGCTGTACGGCATCCCGCGCCGACGTCGCTCAGGCACGGCGCTGGACGAGTTGGTCCTGACCATCCTTTCCCAGAACACTAACGACCGCAACTCCAGCGAGGGGTTCCGCCGGCTGAAGGCAGCCTTCGCGGATTGGGCGGCGGTGGAGAAGGCCCCCTGGCGGAGGGTCGCGGCGGCGTTGCGAGTGGCGGGGCTGGCGAACATCAAGTCGCGCCGCATCCAGGCGATCCTGCGACGGCTTCGCGAGGCGCATGGGGAGTACACGCTGGAGTTTCTGCGCGGGATGGAGACCGCCGCGGCGCGCGACTACCTGCTGGCGATCCCCGGCGTCGGGCCGAAGACGGCGGCGTGCGTGCTGCTGTTCAGCTTCGGCAAGCCGGTTTTCCCGGTGGACACGCATATCCATCGCGTCACGCGCCGGCTGGGGATCATCCCGGAGAAGATGAACGCCGAGGAGGCGCACGAGGAGTTGCAGAAACTCGTCCCGCCCGAACTCACCTACCCCTTGCACATCCTCCTCATCCGCCACGGGCGCAACACCTGCCACGCCCAACGCCCCAACTGCCCCGAATGTGTCCTCCTATCCATCTGCCCGACGGGGAAACGACTGACGGCAGGGTAACCGCGATGCTAAACCGCCAAGACGCCAAGGACGCCAAGAACGGAAAGCAGGTTAAAGGCATAGCAGCACGAACCGCATTCCGTTGACCTGAATTGCCATACTTGGCGTCCTTGACGTCTCGGCGGTTTACCTCGTCTCGTCCGTTGCCCCTTTCGCCGTTCTCCGCGCTCTCCGCGTCTCCGCGGTGAACGCCGTTGCCGCCGCGCCATTATTCCTTCGGCAGCTTCGCGTCGCCGAAGAAGGTCGCCGAGACGGTCTGGAGTTCCTTGAGCATGACATCCACGTTCTGGTAGCGCTCGTCCGGCTCCTTGGACATCGCGCGCATGAGGATGTGCTCCAGCGCGACGGGGATGTTCTTGTTGTACTGGCGCGGACTGGTGGGCTGAATGTTGAGGTGCACCGCCATCTTGCGGAAGCGGTCGGAATCGTCCGGGAAGGGGCGCACGCCGGTCAGAATTTCATAGATGCTCACCCCCAGCGCATAGACATCGGTGCGGACGTCCACCTTCTGCCCGCGCACCTGCTCCGGGGCCATGTAGGCGGCAGTGCCGGAGCGGTCGAAGCGCCACTTCTGGCGCAACTGCTCCGGAATCGCCAGCCCAAAGTCAATGATCTTGGGGACCCCCTCCTCGGTTAGCAGGACGTTCTTGGGGCAGAAGTCGCGGTGAATCAGGTTGTTCCGGTGGATGTACGCCAGCCCGCGGCCGGTCTGCAGCGCGATCTGCAGCCGGTTCTCCGACCAGCGCGCGTGCCGCTGGTCAATCAACTGCTTGAGGTTCGGGCCGTCAATGAACTCCATGATAATGAAGTACTCGCGCCCCTTGTGGCCGTATTCGAAGGTCCGCACGACGTTCGGGTGGCGCAGCGACAGGGCGATCTCCCCCTCAGACCCCTTCTCGAAGAGTTTCTCCAACTGTTCGGCGATCTGGGTGAACTCCGGCTTGATGATCTTGATGGCAACTGCGGCGTCATCGGTCTTGCGGCGTCCCTCGAAGACGACGGACATTCCCCCCTGCGCCACCTTGCGCAGAATCTTGTAGTTGTCCGGAGCGGTATACCCTTCGTGGGCGCCGCTGCCGCCGCCGAACAGGCCCAGTGACCAGTCTTTTGCCAACGCGATTCACCTCAGGTCGTTCCCCGGGAGCGAATGGGGTCCGACTGTTTTCCACGGCTGAACCGGACAGAGGCCGTGCCCACCGGCCACACGACAAAGGGCCCTCTGCGAGGGAAAGGCGCGTGCTCCCCCTTCCATCCGGCTACCCATCCCGCATCGCGGCGGCAATCAGGTCCCAGGCATGGGGGGAGAATTCAACGAATTCCACGCCGATAAGGTGCGTATAGTTCTCGATGCCGACTTTCTTCTCTTCGCGCACCCAACGCACTTCCGCCTTCAGTTTCACCGGTTCGGGAGTGTCCACGAACTGCAGGGTCATATACAGACTCTCGCCCACTTCCAGCGGCGCGGTGGCGCGAAACTGCACGCCGTCGCGGCTGATGTCCACCATCGGCCCGCGCTGCACGTCCGGCTTGAACAGACGCGACAGCCGAGTGCCGATCTTGGCGTATTCCACATACGCCCGGCGGGTTCCCTTGCGCGGGTTCTTCCTCTCGACCTGGTCCCTGGACATAGTGTCCTTCAAGCAAAATCGGATGAAGAAGACGCCACAGAATTATACCGGCACGGAGAGGGCTTTACAAGGTTTCGTTGGAGGCGACGAAGCAATAGCGAATGGGGAATAGCGAATTGCGAAGGAATGACCGCGAACGGCCCGCCACCCCGGACCATTGCCGCGGGAGTGGCGCGGGTTACCTACCCGCAATAACCGCACGTCCGTCCGCTTACGCTCGCGGGACTTCGTCCCGCGACACGGACTTGCCGCTCGACGTAGCTCATGCCCCCGAGCTAGCCGAGGGGGAGAGTCCGCGCTACATAGGCCTTGGCGGACCAGCGCAAGCCGCCTGCGCCGGCCGTAGTTTGCCGCGCTTCGGCGTTTGCAGTATGATGTGGGCTGACCGGCCCTGAGAGAGAGGACAACCATGTCTGAGAAGGCGCGCAACAATCCACAAGACGTTGGCCCCATGCTCCGCGACCTGTTCAAAGGGATGCTGGAGCGCTCCCGCAAAGGGGACACCTTGCTGCCGGTCGGGGCCTACATCCTCCCGCAGCCGGAAGCGGCCGGCCGAATCATCGAGATGGCGCGGCAGATTCTCTTCCATGGCTACGTGGGCCGCCAGGATTTGAACGCGAAGAACCTCGAAACGCACGTCCTGAAGCTCACCGAGGCGTTTCTGGCGCTGCTCTCCGAGCAGATTGCCCGCTCTTTCCGCCATGGCTGCAAGAAGGAGCACGAGGCGTGCGACCAGTGCCGCGCGCGCGGCGAAAAGGAGGCGCTGGAACTGGTCCGCAAGCTCCCGCAGATCCGCGAGTGGCTCGAGGAGGACGTGCGCGCCGCCTTCGACGGCGACCCGGCCGCGACCGGCTACGATGAGATCATTTTCGGGTACCCCGGTTTGTACGCCATCACGGTGCATCGCATCGCGCACGAGCTGTACAAGCAAAAGGTCCCCCTGCTGCCGCGGCTGCTCTCGGAGACGGCCCATTCGGCCACCGGGATTGACATTCACCCCGGCGCGCAGATCGGCCGCTCCTTCTTCATTGACCACGGCACCGGCGTCGTGATCGGACAGACGACCGTGATCGGCGACCATGTGAAGATGTACCAGGGGGCGACGTTGGGCGCGTTGAGCTTCCCGCGCGACGCCTGCGGGGCGCTGATCCGCGATACGAAGCGCCACCCGACCATCGAGGACCATGTCACGATCTACGCCGGCGCGGTGATCCTCGGCGGGGACACGGTGGTCGGGGCGGGCTCGACGATCGGCGGGAGCGTCTGGCTGACGCACAGCGTGCCGCCGGGGACCAAGGTGCTCATCGAACAGCCCCGGCTGCGTTTCAAAAACTCCAACGCAACGGTCAAGGAAGAGGGCGCGACGGATTTTCAGATCTAGCTTGCGCCTGTTCCACGAACAACGACGGGAACCGCCGATGAACGCAGATGAACGCCGATATAGAAACGGGGAAGTAATCCGAGCGTAGCTTCTTCAACGTTCTTTTCCGAATCGGCGTCTATCTGCGTTCATCGGCGGTTTCTGCCGTGTCTGTTCAGTTGCCGTCATGCAGTTCCCATCAGTTCCCTCGCCGCCTCGGCGGGGTCCGTCCGGCGCATGAGCGTCTCCCCCACCAGCATGGCGTCCACCCCCGCCCCTTGCAGCCGCAACGCGTCCTCACGGGTGGCAATGCCGCTTTCGCTGACGACGACTTTTTCCTGCGGAATGGCGGCGCGCAGGCGGAAGGTGGTCTCCAGGTCCACGTGAAAGCTCCGCAGGTTCCGGTTGTTGATCCCCACAATCGCCGCGCCGGAGACCAGCGCGCGGCCCAGTTCCGCTTCGTTGTGAACCTCGACGAGGCAATGCATCCCCAGGTCGAGCGCCCGCATGCGGAATTCCCGAAGTTGCGCATCCGTCAACGCCGCGGCGATCAGCAGGACGGCGTCCGCTCCGGCGGCGCGCGCTTCCAGCAATTGCCAAGGGTCAATGATGAACTCCTTCCGCAGCACGGGAATCGCCACCGCCGCCCGCACGGCGCGCAAGTCCTCCAGTTTCCCGGAGAAGAACTTCTCGTCGGTGAGCACGGAGATCGCCGCCGCCCCGGCCGACTCATAGAGGCGCCCCGCCTGCGCCGGGTCCAGGTCAGCGCGGATGATCCCCTTGCTCGGAGAGGCGCGTTTGTATTCGGCAATCAGCCGGATGCCGCGCTGCCGCCCCCCTGCCAGCGCCGCCAGAAAGTCGCGCGGCGCGGGTGCCGAGCGCGCCAACGGCTCGAGCGCCTTCGCAGGCATGGCCCGCTTGCGCTCCGCGATTTCCGCACGTTTGTTCGTAAGGATGTCGTCGAGGATCATCGCAAATCCCCACCCTCTCCAAGACAAGCGCGCTGGGGACCCATTCGACAAGCTCAGGGCAGGCAGCGCGCTCCACCTTACCCGAACGCATATGCCGCGTCAACGCGAGGATCGCGATCGCCTCAGAAGTACTTGCGTTGTGGCCACAGGTAGGGGCGTAGCATGCTACGCCCCCACAACGGATGGCGGTTTCAAGCGGACAGTGCGCAAGTGTCTCGGCAAGGTTATCATTGACGCAGCCCCCGCGCTCCATTATCCTTGTGTGAGGATTCTCCACCGCGCACAAACAATTATGGGAACACAGGCCATGAACGGCGGCTCAATTCATCTGATCAAATTGTTTGGCATACCGATCCGCATTCACGTGAGCTGGGTGATCATTTTCCTTCTGGTCACCTGGACACTGGCGTCCGGATACTTCCCCAGCCAGTACCCCCACTGGCCGCCCCTGCTGTACTGGGTCGTCGGGTTAATCACCAGCTTCTGTTTCTTCGGCTCGGTGGTATTGCACGAGCTCGCGCACTCGGTGGTGGCGACGGCGCGCGGGATGAAGGTGCGCGACATCGTCCTGTTCGTCTTCGGCGGGGTTTCGGAACTCGGCGAGGAGCCGGCCAGTGCGACGACGGAGTTCCTGATGGCGGTCGTCGGGCCGGTGACCAGTTTTCTGCTCTCCCTGCTCGCCGCCGGATTGTGGCTTCTGACCCGCAACGTCAGCGAGCCGGTCGGAGCCATCTGCTACTACCTGGCGCTCATCAACGTGGTCCTGGCGATCTTCAACATGATCCCCGGGTTCCCGCTGGACGGCGGCAGGCTGTTCCGTTCTGTCCTCTGGGGAATCACGGGGGACCTTGACAAAGCGACGCGCTGGGCGGTCGGGCTGGGAATCGCCGTTGCCTGGGGCTTGATGGCGCTGGGCATCGTCCTGCTGGTGTTCGGGCAGCTCAATGGGCTCTGGTTCGCGCTGATCGGCTGGTTCCTCAAGAGCGCCGCGCAGTCCACCTTCGACCGCACGCGCCTGAAGCGCGCGCTCCAGGGGGTGCCGGTGCGGCAGGTGATGAACGCCGGCTGCGCGGTCGTTGAGCCTGAGGTGAGCGTTGGCGCGGTGATCCAGGAACTCATCCTCGCGCGCGGCATCCGCTGCGTGCCGGTCGTGCAGGGAGACCAGTTGCTCGGTCTGATCACCGTCCACAATGCGCGCGCGATCCCGCAGGAACAGTGGAACAGCGTCCAAGTCCGCGACGTCATGATCCCCGCCGGCGCGGTCAAGGCCATCGGGCCGGACAACGATCTCTGGGCGGCGATGGAGGAGATGACCGAGGAGGGGGTCAACCAACTGCCGGTCATCGAGAACGGGCGCCTGCTCGGAATGGTCGGGCGCGACGCGCTGATGGGGTACCTGCGGATGAGGGCGGAGTTGGGAATCTGACGAACGGACGAATGGGCAATGGGGAGTGGCCAATGGGCAATTGGCAATGACCGGCGACGCATGGTCACACGCGTCGCGTAGGCACGGGCTTTGGCCCGTGCAAGAGAACCTGTGCGGGCTAAAGCCCGCACCTACGCCCGTTCAAATTCGCAATCCGCATTCCGGAATCCGCAATCCCACTATCTCACTCGTCGGAATGCCCCCTTCTTCGCTCGGCACGGCCCGAACAGTTCCGTGAGGACGATGGCTCTCTTGAGCGCATCTTCCGGCAGGAGTTCGTCGAAGAGAGCCGTGGACTCAGCCTTTTCGGCGTGCGTCACTTCCAGTGACTCAGCAACTTCCAGCGCGTAATCCCGCTTCGCGCGCAACGGCTGGGGAGCGGGTGAGGGGGCGGTTGCCACTTTGTATCCGGCCGGGTGCGAGGTCGGAGCGGGCGGCACGCCAACGGTCCTGGGCGTCTCCGGCTGAGGTTCCAAGTGCCGGCGCGGCTGGGGTTGAGGTTGGGGTTCCGGCGGGCGCATCGTCGTCGGCTGCGGACGCGGTTGCTGGCGGGGTCGCTCAATGGGATAAGGCACCGTGGGCGGCACTGGATGCGCAATGGGGGGAACGGGCCTAGGCGGCGACGGCTGCGACACCGGCGGCTGCGACCGATACTGTGGCTGCTCGGCCGGACGCGGGGCGGTGGGCGTCGGCGCCCCCTTCCCCCGCGAGATCTCCTCAAGGAAATCCTCAATCTCCCTGCCGGCGCGCTTCTCCCCCGGCTGCGTGCGCGGCGGGGGCGGCTGGCGAAGCCGCTCTTTCTGCTGCTCCGACTGCTGCTTCTGCGCCTTAAGGATGGCGCGGATGACGTTGACGGCGACCACCCCGAAGATGATCAGCCCGAACAGTTGGTCGCCGCTCAGCGCCAGGAATATGCCTGGGTGCATGGTTTCCCCGATCAGGCGTTGACGTCGCTGTCGCCGCCGCTCTTGCCGGAGATGGAGCGCCGCATGTCGGTGTCGGCCTGGATGTTCCGCAGGTTGTAGTAATCCATCACGCCGAGCTTCCCTTCGCGGAAGGCGAAGGAGATCGCCTTGGGGACTTCGGCCTGGGCGAGCATGACGACGGCCTCGTTCTCGCGCACTTTCGCCTTCATTTCCTGTTCCATGGCGACGGCCATCGCGCGGCGCTTCTCGGCCATGGCCTGGGCGACGCGCTTGTCCGCCTCGGCCTGGTCGGCCTGCAACTTGGCGCCGATGTTTTCCCCGATGTCCACGTCGGCGATGTCAATGGAGAGGATTTCATACGCGGTGCCGGCGTCGAGACCCTTGGCCAGCACGGTCTTGGAGATCGTATCGGGGTTCTCCATCACGCGTTTGTGCGTGGGAGAGGAGCCGATGGTGCTGACGATGCCCTCGCCGACACGCGCGATGATTGTGGCTTCGCCAGCGCCGCCGATGAGCCGGTCCAGGTTCGTCCGCACCGTCACGCGGGCCTTGACCTTAACCTGAATTCCGTCCAGCGCAACGCCGTCAACGGTCAGGCGCCCCTGCTGAGGGTTTGGGCAGTCAATCACCTTGGGCACAACGCTCGCCTGGACGGCTTCGAGCACGTCGCGACCGGCCAGGTCAATGGCGCAGGCGCGGTCGAAGGTCAGGTCAATGTCCGCCTTGCTGGCGGCAATGAGGGCGATGACCACGCGCTCGACGTGGCCGCCCGCCAGAAAGTGCGTTTCGAGTTGCTCGGTGCTGATCTCCAGGCCGGCTTTGACCGCGGAGATGCGGGCGGCCACGATGGCGCCCGGGTCCACGCGGCGCAGCCGCATGGCGATGAGCGTGCGGAAGTTCACCCGCGCGCCAGAGACCGCCGCCCGGATGTACAGCCAGCCGTACGAAAGCAAGAGGATGCCGAACACCAGCACGGCGATCCCCAGCACAACCACCAGCAGGATGATCACCCCTTGCGACATGGGCTCCTGCGCAAGGCACGTCATAGGACTGATAGGACCGATGAGACCCATTTGAACCCTCCTTCCAGATTGGAAAACAGACCCAAGTATTCTAGCCGCTGACCGCGCGCACTACAACGCGGTTCCCCTTGACCTCCACGACCCGCACGCGCGTGTTCGGATCAATCACTTCGCCGTCCGAGATGACATCCACCCTGCGTTCGCCGATACGCGCCGTCCCGGCGGGCCGCAACGGCGTCAGCGCCACGCCCTCCTGGCCAACCAAGTCCTTCGGCTGCCACTTCGCCCCGCTGGTTCCCTTCTGCGTCCCCGACATAACGAGGAACCGGTTGATGACTTTCAGATAGAGGAACACCATGACGGGGATGCAGGCCAGCGCAATGACCAACAGCGTCCAGCCGAAGGGGCCGCTCTGCTTGAACGCCAGCCAGATCGCCGCGCCCATGCAGCCCATCCCCACCAGGCCGATGACGACGCCGGGCAGGATGATCTCCGCGATCACCAGCGCCAGGCCGGCCACATACAGGAGAATTATTCCCAGCTGGCCCACGGCAGACCTCCTATTGATCTTTACACAAGTCCTGGTGCACCACGGAGGGCACGGAGAACCACGGAAACGGATTAATAGAATATCCTCATGACGTTCTCCGTGGCTCTCCGTGCCCTCCGTGGTGAAAAATCGCTTTGCCTAACTTTTGCGCGCAACAAAGATACTGTTTCCCTTCACCTCGATGACGACGACCTCCTCGCCGGCCTCAATATACTCCCCATCGGACATCACATTCAATGGCTCCCCCGCGATTTCGGCGCGCCCGGAGGGGCGCAGCGTCGAGAGGGCGCGTCCGCTCTGGCCGATGAGGTCGCGCTGCTCGGCGCTCTTGGCGACGTTGCCCGCCGCGCGGCTCTGCTGGGCGCTGAGCACCAGCCCTTTGAGAAACGGCGTGTTCGGCATGAAGCGCACGAGCGTCATGAAGATCACCGTCGCCGCCAGCAGGCTGCCAAAGACGATCCCCATGTTCTTGACCAGGATCATGACCTGGAACGAGTACTCGGGGATGGTGAAATTCTGAAGCGCCAGGATCAGGGAGGTTACGATGCACAGCAGTCCCAGAATCCCCACCACGCCGAAGCCGGGTATCAGGAATATCTCGATGGCTACGAGGACCCCCCCCGCGACGAAGAGCAACCCCTCCCCCATCCCCGCCAGCCCCACCATGTATTTGCTGAAGAAGAGCAGACCGAAGCAGACAACAGCGACCCCCTCCGGCGCGCCCAGGCCGGGAATCTTGAACGCCATGTACAGCGCCACCATCCCCACGATGATCAGGACGATTGAGACCGGCCCACTGCTGAGCAGGCGCGCCAGGTTCTCCGACCAGTTCGTCTCCAGTCGGACCGCCGCGCCGGGGGTGGAGGTGAAGAGGGCGAGCGCCTCCTCGTACGTGTCCACGCTGGCGCGGGACAGGCCATATTCGAGCGCTTCAGAGTCGCTCAGCGTAAGCAATCTTCCCTTGGCGACGACCTGCTTGCGCTCGGCCCCCTCGCGCGCCTCCGGCTTCAGGTCATTCCATGCCTGTCCGGACAGGCACTCCACGCGGCCGTCCGAAAACTTCACTTGCCAGACCTCCAGGTCCGGGTCAACCATCGCCTCGCAGAGCGTCACGGGGTGGCCGTTGGACTGCGCGTACTTGCGCGCGAGAGCGCGGACCATGGTCTGGTACTTCTCCGGGGCGACCTCGATCCCCTGCAGTCCGGGGATGATCGCCTGCGCGTCGCCGATGGTGGTCCCCCGTTTCATCACGATCTTCCGGCAGGCCAGGGAGATGAGCGCCCCGGCGGAGATTGCCTTGACGTGAACGTAGGCCACGGTCGTCACGCGCCCCTGGGTGGACAGCTTGACGCCGTCTATCAAGTCGCCGATCTGAACGGCCGAGGTCACCTCGCCGCCATACGTGTCAATCTCGAATAGCAGGACGTCGGCGTCGCCGGCGATCCCCTCCTCGACGCGCCGTTCAAGAGACTTGAACAGGCCATAGTCCACGTCCCCGTGGATGGTGATGACAAAGACGCGGGCGGCGGGCGGCGGCACGGGCTTCTTTTCAGACGCCGTGTCCTGCGCCAACGCCGCGACGCTCATCAGACAGAGAACGCATAGGGTCGCCAAGAGACGCACCGCGTTCATGTTCTTCCCTTCAATGTGCAATCATCAATCGTCCTAGTCCCATATCGGCCCGTGCGGTTTGTCCACATCAGGCTCATCCTTCGCCTTCTGCTGCGCTTTCTTGAAAAGCTCCTCGACGTGCTTCTTGCGGTGCAGCTCGCGCTCCTGCGCTTCCTTCAGGCGCGCCTCCTGCTCGGACTTGGCCTTCTGGACCTTGTCCACGACCGCGCCGAAGCGCTCACCCGCGCTGCGGCCGGCATCCTCCTGCGTGACATGGTCGGTCACCTTGCGCGTGCGCTCGTCAATTGTCAGCATCCCGCCGCAGACCGGACATTTGACGCGAAACATCGCCGGTTCCTTTCGATTCACACCACGGAACTTGACAAGTACTGTACCTATGCGCATGATTTCAGTCAACGCGCCTCTCGAAAGGAACGTCGCCGCTTAGTTAGAGACGATGTAGCACAGCGCGGTGGCAGTACTCTGCCGCCTTAGCCCTCGGCTGTGCTGATGCAAGAGAGACATGCGCACAGCCGAGGGCGGCTGTGCTACACAGGACACCCATGTCAAGCGAATTAAGCCGTCTGGCCGAAACATTTCTGAAGCGCCTGGAGCAGGAGCGCAACTTCTCGCCCCACACGCTCCGCGCCTATACCGGCGACTTGGGGGAGTTTCTCGGCTTCGCCCACGAGGCCGGCGTCAGTTCGCCGGGCGCCGTGACGCATCTCTTGTTGCGCAACTACCTGGCGCAATTGCGCTCGCGCGGCCTGGGCAAGAGTTCCACCGCGCGCAAGCTCGCATCGCTCCGCTCCTTCTTCCGCTTCCTCTGCAAAGAGGGAATCCTGGAGAGCAACCCCGTCAAGGCCGTGCGCACCCCGCGCCTGGAACGACGCCTGCCGCACGTGCTCGGCAGCGAGGAGGTGACCCGCCTGCTGGAGGCCCCCGCCGGAGAGGGTCTCGCCGACCTGCGCGACAAGGCGATTCTGGAGGTGCTCTACAGCACCGGGATGCGCGTGGGAGAGATGACGTCGTCCGACGTCGGCAACGTGGATTTCCCCGCGGAGATGATGAAGGTGATGGGGAAGCGGCGCAAGGAGCGCTTCTGCCCGCTGGGGAGCTACGCCCTTCGCGCGTTGCGGGCATACCTGGAGGCGCGCGGCATTGCGCCGATCCAGGCCCCGCGCTGCCGCGAGCCGTTGTTCACAAGCCTGCGCGGCACGCGGCTGACCTCCCGCAGCGTGGGCCGGATGCTCTCAGCGCGTCTGGCGCAGGCGGGGCTGAACGCCCGGACCCACCCGCACACGCTGCGCCACTCCTTCGCCACGCACCTGCTCGACCGCGGCGCCGACCTGCGCTCGGTCCAGGAACTGCTCGGACACGCCAGCCTCAGTTCCACCCAGATTTACACGCACCTCTCCGCCGAGCGCCTGAAGCAGATCTACGAGAAGGCGCATCCGAGAGCGCATTGACGGGCGATTTGCGATTACTGATTTCTCGGGAGTGCTTGCGCGCCCCTCTTGATTAGAAGCTGTTTCACAACCCACAGGCGAGGGCGCCTGTGCCACACCGACCTCCGTATTCAAACAGCAAAACCATGTGGCTCAGCCGCCCTCGGCTGAGGTATTCGCCTGAGAAACAGGTTCTGAAACAGCTTCTACTGATTTGCGATCTGACGGCAACAACGACAAGCGCGCTGGGACAGCGCGCTCCACCGAGAGTGCGCGGCGTACCGCGCACGACATGCTCTGCATTCTGCGCTCTGCATTCTGCGTTCTGCATTCTTTGCTTGACTTCCCCCTCCCCCCCACCTAATATCCAGTAAGCAGCGCAACATCGCGTGTCCCCTTCGGGAGCCGGTTCCCATGCCGCGCACGCTCACAATCTATCGTCTCGGCACTGTCGGCTACGACGAGGCGCTCGCGTTTCAGCGCGAGTTGGTGGAGGATTTCGCCCGCGCCCCGCGCGACGCCGGCGCGCTGATCCTGCTGGAGCACCCCCCCATCCTCACTATCGGCCGCAGCGGAACGGACCAGAACATCCTCGTTCCGAAAGAGCAGCTCGCCGCCGCCGGCGTCGAGGTGCGCGAGACCAACCGCGGCGGGGATGTCACCTACCACGGCCCCGGCCAAGTCGTCGGCTACCCGATCCTGCCGCTGGAGCACCACGGCAAGGACGTCCACGCGTACCTGCGCCGGATCGAGTCGGTCCTGATGGCCGCGCTCTGGGAGTACGGCATCAAGGCCGAACGCAAAGAGGGCTTCACCGGCGTCTGGACGCCGCAGGGGAAGATCGCCTCCATCGGCGTCGCAATCAGCCATTGGATCAGCTACCACGGTTTCGCCCTCAACGTCTCCCCCAACATGGAGCATTTCCGCCTCATCCACCCCTGCGGGCTGGTGGGCGTGAAGATGGCCTCGATGGAGAGCGTGCTGGGCCGGCGGCCTGAGCGCGCCGAAGTGGAGGGGCGGATCATCCGGCACTTCATGGTGGAATTCGGTTTCGAGGCGGGGCACACGCTGACGACCATGCAGCGGGAGGAGACACCATGACGGAATCCGCGCGCCCGGCAAAGTTTCCTCCCTGGCTCAAGAAACGTCTTCCCTCCGGCGGCGCGGCCGACGAAGTGCGCGAGCTGCTGCGCGGGCTGCGGCTGGCCACGGTCTGCCAGAGCGCGCACTGCCCCAACCAGTGCGAATGCTTTGCGCGCGGCACGGCCACCTTCATGATCCTGGGCAACGTCTGCACGCGTGACTGCCGCTTTTGTGCCGTAGGCCACGGTCCCGTCGAGCCGCCCGACCCGCAGGAGCCGGAGCGCCTGGCCGAGGCGGCCGCGCGGTTGAAACTGGCGCACGTGGTCGTGACCTCCGTCACCCGCGACGATTTGCCCGATGGAGGGGCCGAACAGTTTCGTCGCACTATCGAGGCGCTGCGCGCCCGGATGATTCGTCGCATCGAGGTACTCACCCCAGACTTCCAGGGCAACCGCGAGGCGATCGAACGCGTGGCGTCGGCCCGCCCCGACGTGTATAACCACAATATCGAGACCGTGCCCCGGCTGTACCCGACGGTGCGCCCGCAGGCGGACTACCGCCGCTCGCTGGCGCTGCTGGACTTCGTAAAGGAGCGCCATCCCGAAGTCAGTACCAAGAGCGGACTGATGGCGGGCTTGGGCGAGTCACGCGAGGAGATGCTGGCCGCGCTAGCGGACCTGCGCGCGGCGCGCTGCGACCTGCTGACCATCGGCCAGTACCTGTCGCCCAGCCGCGACCATCTGCCCGTGCAGGAGTTCGTGACGCCGGAACGGTTCGCCGACTACGAGCGTTGCGCGCGGGAGATGGGTTTCTCCGGCGCGGCCTGCGGGCCTTTCGTGCGAAGTTCGTACCACGCCGGCGCGCTGTACGACGCGTCGCGCTGAGGGCGGTAGAACATGCGCCCCCTGCACAAGAGGCGCGCACTGTGGCGCTGAAAGCGCAAGCCGTTGTAGGGGCGTAGCATGCTACGCCCCTACGGCCGGGCACATTGCATGTGGCTCCCCGAGACATAACGGGGCTTGACAACCGAAGAGCGAATTGATTTGCTGTCTGACCTGAATACAATAGATGGAGCCTGTAGTCCTGACGGCGGAGAGACTCCGATGAACGTGGAAGTGGAAGTGCCCGACCTCGGGACGGACAACGAGCAGGGGACGGTCGTCGAGTGGCATTTTGACGAGGGGGAGTTCGTCGAAACGGGAGAGGTGCTGCTGGAGGTCTCCACCGAATCGGGGACCGTCGAGGTGACCGCCCCGCAGGCGGGCGTGCTGCTGGAGCGGATTGTAGACGAGGACGAGATCGTCCGCGTCGGCGAGCCGGTCGCGCTCCTCGATTGCTCCGAGGAGGATGAGGAGACGGAGGATGAGCCGGACGTTGACGAACTCGACCTGAGCAGCCCTTAGCCCGAATTTCTCACAGACCGAACGCGGTCTGCGAGAAATCCACTTCCGCTGCAATCGTTGCAGCGGAAGTTTCGATGCGGCGCTCGCGCGCCTTGCTCAAGGCTAACCCTGAGCGAGTCCCGCAAAGCGGGACGAGTCGAAGCCCGTAGGACGCATTTCTCACCCGTTCGGTGAGAATGCGGGTTAGGAATGACCTCCACCATGCGCTTCGACGCCGTGATCGGACAGGACCGCACCAAGCAGTTCTTGCAGCGCACGGTGGAGCAGAACCGCCTCGGCCACTCCTACCTCTTCAGCGGGCCCGACGGCGTCGGCAAGACCCTCCTGGCGCTGGACCTGGCCAAGTCGCTCTTCTGCCGCGCGCCCGGCGAGCGCCCCTGCGGGGCCTGCCGCGACTGCCGGATGATGGAACACGAAACCCACCCCGACCTCATGCTCGTCCAGGCGCTGGAGGAGAAGCGGCTGATCGGCATTGAACAGGGGCGCGAACTGAGCCGCTTCCTCACCATCATGCCGGTCCAGGCCGAACGACGCGTCGCCATTATCCGCGAGGCGGAGAACCTGACCGAGGAGGCGGGCAATTCGCTCCTGAAGACCCTCGAAGAGCCGGCGTCGTTCGCGCTGCTTATCCTGACCACCAGCCGCGTCCAGTCGCTGCTGCCGACGATCCGCTCGCGCGCGCAGGAGGTGCGCTTCAGCCCCCTGACGCCGGAGCAGATACGCCGAATCCTCGGCGCGCGGCCGGACCTGACCGAGGAGGAGACCCTCTTCGCGGCCCGCTTCGCCAACGGGTCGGCGGGACGCGCCTTTGGCATTCTCGATTCGGGCGGGCGGGAGGTGTTCAACGAGGTGATCGCGCCGTTGCTCGCGGCCGCGCGAGGGGACGCCTTCGAGCTTTCCGACAGCGTGACAGACTGGGCGCGCAGCGCAGGCGGAAAAAGTCTTGAGCCGCAACGGGAGCGGGTGCGCGAGTTCCTACGGCTGCTTTCCTGCACGTGGCGCGACCTGCTGGCAAAGAGGGTGGGCGCGAGCGAGTTGTCGCTCCTGCCCGAACAGGCCGCGCAGTGGGCCGCACGCCCCGGCGCGCCGGGGGTCAGCCGCCTCCTCCGAATCGAGGAGGCCGTCTGGAACGCACGCAAAATGATTGACTCCAACGTCGCGATGAACCTGGCGCTCCAGGAGCTCTTCGAGCGCATCGCACGAATACAGAAAGCGGCCTGACAAAATTGCGGAATGCGGAGTGCGGATTGTGGAGCGGGGTTATCAAGGAAGTTCAAGAGACTGTAGAATGTCGGCAGGCCGCCTTGGTGTCACCCTGAGCACATTCGCTTCGCTCAGTGCAGGCTCCGCGAAGGGTCTAGCAGCGGGCAAACGGTTGTCCGGCTGACTGATTCTTCGCTGCGCTCAGAATGACACGCACGGAGGCGTCATGAACATGCGACGCGCCATACCGTGGAAACGTGCGCGTTCCTGACAACTACGCTTCGGATTTTCAACGGCGGATATTTTCCGCCTAGGGACATAGAGGAACCAGCATGCAATTCATCACCTCGATCGAAGCGCTGAAGGAGGCCCTTGATCTCCTGCGGCGGAAGAACCCGAAAATCGGCTTCGTGCCCACGATGGGCGCGCTGCACGAGGGACACCTGAGCCTCGTCCGCCGCTCGCGCAAGGAGATGAACGCCACCGTGGCCAGCATCTTCGTCAACCCCACCCAGTTCTGCCCCTCCGAGGACTTCGGAAGGTATCCCCACCCAATCGAGCGCGACCGGGAACTATGCGAGAAGGCGGGCGTAGACTTGGTGTTCTGCCCCCCTCCTTCCGAGATGTACCCCGCTGGGTACGCGACCTACGTCCTCCAGGAGCGCTATACCGAACCGTTCGAGGGGGAGGTCCGCGTCGGGCATTTCCACGGCGTTTGCACCATCTGCGCCAAGTTGTTCAACCTGGTCCGGCCCGCCGTCGCCTACTTCGGGCAGAAGGATTACCAGCAGACCGTGGTGATCCGGCGCATGGTCAGGGACCTGCACATGGACCTCGAGATCCGCGTCTGCCCCATCGTTCGGGAGGCGGATGGTCTCGCCATGAGTTCCCGCAACATCTATCTTTCCGCCGAGGAACGCCGCCAGGCGACCACCCTGCATCGCGCGCTGAGCGCGGCGGAGCAGGCCTTCGCGGCGGGCGAACGAAACGTCGCGCCAATGCTTGATCGCATCAGGAAGGTCATCGGCGAAGCGCCGCTGGCGCAATTGGATTACGCCGCCATCGCGGACCCGGACACCTTGCAGGAGCTCCGGCGAATCGAAGCCGGGGCGGTGCTTCTCCTCGCCGCGCGGTTCGGAAAGACCCGGTTGATTGACAACACCCTATTGACGGCGGAGTAACGGATGCACGACATACTTTTCCACATCCGCCTCGGCAGCATGGACATCCCGATCCACTCCTATGGCGTGATGATCATGATCGGGTTCCTGCTGGGGCTGTTTGTCGCGCGCTGGCGCGCGCGGAAGGTCGCGCTGGACCCGGACCACGTCACCGACGTGGCGATCTGGGCCCTGCTCGGCGGCATCGTCGGCGCCCGCGTTCTTTACGCCATCGAATATCCCGCCGAGTTCAGCAGCATCGGGGAGCTGTTCAAGATATGGAAGGGCGGGCTGGTCTTCTATGGCGGCCTGATCGGGGCCGTGCTGGCGGGGCTGCTGGTCATCAAGCGCCGGCATCTCCAGGCGCTGAACGCGCTGGACGTCCTGGTCCCCTCCGTCGCGCTGGGGCAGGCGTTCGGAAGGATCGGCTGTTTCCTGCGGGGCTGCTGTTACGGCGTCCCCGTCTCGCCGGATGCGTGGTACGGAATCCGATTCCCGCTGCCACCGGAGTGCGACGTCTACTCCCCCGTCACCGGCCTCGCGCCGGGCACGCCGCTGTTCCCCGCTCAGTTGGTCAGTTCGCTGAACCTGCTGGTCCTCTTCGTCGTGCTCTCTCTCTTCTGGCGTCACCGCCGCCGGATGGGTGACGTCCTGGCGCTCTACCTGCTCCTGGAATCCGTCCAGCGATTCATCGTCGAGTTCTACCGCGGCGACCATACGCCGGGCCAACTCAGTCCTGCGCAATGGGTCGCCCTCGTGATGTTCTTCGCGGGGCTGGCGCTGTTCGTCGCGCCGCGCAGGGCAGCAAGCGCCGCCCTGTTGTCCGGCAAGAGTGCGTCCAGGCCATGACGCCCCCCCGCGCCTCCACTCCAACTCCATCTGCCACGCGCGGACGGGTGCTGCTCAAGGCCGCCCCTGTCTACGACGCGGTCATGTGCTGTGGCACGATGGGCGGACATGGTCGCCTCACCCGCGCGACAGCGGTCCTGCTTGCGCCCTCTCGCAATGAGCGCATCCTCGACGTCGGCTGCGGCACCGGCATCTTGACGCTGGAAGCGGCGCGCCGGTTGGGGAATGGCGGCATGGTCGTGGGCATTGACGCCTCGCCCACGATGATCCGCGTCGCCGAACGCAAACGCGGCCGGCCCCATTGCCGGTTTCAGGTGGCGCTCGCGGAGGCACTGCCTTTTGAGGACGCCTCCTTCGACGCCGTCTGTTCGAGCATGTTTTTTCACCACGTGGACGCGCAACTGAAGCGGCTCACGCTTCAGGAGATTGTCCGCGTGCTGCGGCCGGGCGGACGGGTGGTGATTGCCGACATGGCCCCGCCATACAATCTCTTCGGCGCCCTGCTCTCGCACGGCGCCCGGATCCTCCTGTGCCAGCCGGAGATTCTTGAGAACATCCAGGGCCTGCTGCCTGCCATGATGAAGGCGGCCGGCCTGATCGGCGTCCGCGAAGTGTGCCGCCGCAGCGGCTATATCCGCGTGTACCGGGGGACCCGGCGGGAAGGATGATGAAACGAATCGCGCAGATCGCCGCGCTGTACGACGGTTTCCGAGCGCAGGAGCAGGCGCTGCGCGATTTCCATTCCAGCGCGGCGCGGTTTCTCGGTGCGCTTGCGCCCGGGCCGGACGCACCGCCGGAGGCGTTGCGCTTCGAGAACAACTTCTTCTCGGCGCTCTTCCTCTCGGCCTTGCAGGCGCTGAAGATGCCCCCCCGGCGCCTCCCTCTTTACGGGCTGGTCAACCAGTGCATGCGCGCCTGGGTGACGGCGTGTGACAACCTGCTCGACGCCGAGGACCGGGCCATTTTCCGGCTCAACCTTCCGGGCAAGGGGTACCGTTTCAAGGCGGTGCTGACGATCATGGCGTCCGAACGCGTCCTGTCCGAGCGCCTCCTGCGCGCGGTGGCGTCGGGCGAGTTGTCCTGCGAACAGGCGGTGGCGCTGGAAAAGGAATCGCTGGCGGCGCTGGTGGCCAGCGGGGTGCAGGAGCACGGCGAAGAGGAGGGCGTCAGCGAGATTCTCCCCCCTTCCCTGCTGCTCGAGTCCATCCACGCAGTCAAGACAGGGCGGCTTTTCGAGGCGCCGGTGATGGTCGCGGAGCGCATGGGAGAGATTTCCGGCGCGGCGGTCGCCTCGATGCGGCAGGGATTGCACGCCTTCGGTTTGGGCTGCCAGATTCTTGACGACATGGCGGACGTGGAGCGCGATGTCATGCAGTCGCGGCACAACTACGTGCTTTCGGAATTGGCGGCGCAGTCCTGCGCTGCGGCGATCGCGCGCGTCAAGGAGGCGGCCCTGGCAGGCCAGGACCCGCGCTGCATGCTCGAAAGCGCGATGGAGCGATCTTCGCGGGAGGCGCAAAGACGGATGACGGATGGCCTGCTGGTCATGGCGGACGCGGGGCTGTCGCTGAACGCGGCGGAACGAAAAATGATCTGCGCCGCGATGTTCCCCCTGCTGCTCACCAAAGACGCCCCCTCGGCGACGGATTCAACGTCCAACGTTCAATGAACAACGAACGACGAAAACGCTGCGCGTGAAACGTGAGGTTGTCGTTATTGGAACGTTGAATCCGCTCGCTCACCCGGCCTTTCGTGGCAGCGCCTCGAGTATCTTCTCCACCTCTCCGAAGCGCGTGATGGGGGTCGCCCCGCGCGCGATGAGGATGCTGTTGCCGCGCGCGGCCTCGGGCGGCTGGCGGTACTGGAGCGCGAAGATCGGCCGCCCCAACTGCTCGGCGGCGCGCACGGTGTGCATCGTCCCCCCTTTCGGGCGCGTCTCGACGACAAAGAGCGCCTGCCCCAGCGCGGCGATCAGCCGGTCGCGCGCCACCGCGGCCGCCGCGTTCCATTCCACGTCCGGCGGGCACTCGCTCAGGATCGCGCCGCGTTGCGCGATCTCGCGCACGGGAGGAAAGTCCGGCCGCGACTGAAATTGACGGATGCCGTAGGGAAGGACCAGGATGGACCTGCCACCCGCGTTGAACGCCCCCCGATGCGACGCGGCATCCACCCCGTGCGCGTAGCCGCTGACCACCGTCACTCCCGCCGTCGCCAGGCGGCCGGCGGAGTGTTGCGCGATAGTGCGCCCCTTGTCCGACGGGCGCGTGGTCCCTACCATCCCCACAAACCGATGCTCCGCCCCCCCCGCTTCGCCGATGATGTACAGCAATGGCGGCGGGTTGGCCAGGTCGTGGAACGCCTTCGGATAGGCGGAGTCCGTCATGCGAAGGAGCGCCACGCCGCGCCGCCGCAGTTCATCCACCTCGCGCTCAACTGCCCCAATCCGGGCGCGGCCAGCAAGGACCGCATCGGCCATCCCGCGCGTCACGCCGCGCACTTCCCCGAGCGACTCCGCGTCCGACTCCGCCACCGCGGCGCGGGCCGTCCCGAACCGGCTGAGCAGCCGGCGGAACGTCACCGGCCCCATGTCGGGGATGGCGTGCAGCAGCGCCCAGTAGGCTAGTTCGGAGTTGTCACTCATCGGCGGTTTGCGTTCCTTCATCTACGCAAGGAATCTTCACCACGGAGGCACGGAGACACGGAGAACGGCGGTCATGTCCACAACAACCAAACGACAGGAACCGCCGATGGACGCAGATGGACGCCGATGCGAGAGCAGGACGGCAATTGTCACGCAGCGTATTCTCTCTTACTCGGCGTATCTGCATTTATCGGCGTTCATCGGCAGTTTCTAGTCTTGCCGTTGCTATGGCTTGCCGTCCTCCGTGGTGAGTTATGTTTCAGCCGCTCGCGCCGACCCGGTGTATCTTCATGAGGTTCGTCGCCCCCGCAACGACCGAGGAGCCGGCGACCATCACCACCAGGTCGCCGTCGCGCAGCGTTCCGCTGCCGCGCAGGGTGGTGTCGGCGATCAGGTCGAGGCTGCCGCCGGGCGGGACCAGTTCCATCGGGTGCGCCTGCACGCCCCAGGCCAGCGAGAGCCGCCGGCGCGTCTCCTCATGGGGAGAGAAAGCGAGGATCGGCTGCATCGGCCGCCGCCCGGAGACCAGAAAGGCGGTCTCGCCGGAGAGCGTGAAGACGGCAATCGCCTTGGCGCGCAACTCGCGCGCGGCCTGTACGGCGGAGTGGACCGTGGCGGCGGCGACCGAGCATTCCAGCGGGGCCGTCCGCGACGCGGGGCCGCGGAACTCTTCGAGATGCTCCTCGGCATGCATGGCGATGTCCGACATCATCCGCACCGCCTCCACGGGATACTTTCCGGCGGCGGTCTCCGCCGAGAGCATCAAGGCGTCGGTCCCGTCGAAGACGGCATTGGCCACATCGGTCGCCTCGGCGCGGCTCGGCTGCGGGTTGGAGACCATCGTCTCCAGCATCTGCGTAGCGGTGATGTCCGGCTTGCCGTAACGGCCCGCCGTGGCCAGGATCTGCTTCTGGAGGACCGGCACCTCGGCGGTGGAGGTCTCCACCGCCAGGTCGCCGCGCGCAACCATGATCCCGTCGGCGGCCTTGACGATCTCGGCCAGGTTCTCAATCGCCTCCACGCGCTCGATCTTGGCGATCACCATGACCTTCCGCTCCGCGCCGCACTCGCGCCGCAGTTTCTCGACGTCCGCCGCCTGGCGCACGAAGGAAAGCCCGATGAAGTCCACCCCCTGCGCCAGCCCGAATCGCAGGTCGTCGAGGTCCTTCTCGGTCAGGCAGGGAGCGCTCAGCGGCGTCTTCGGCAGGTTCATCCCCTTGTGTTCGCTCAGCAGCCCCCCCACGAGCACCTCGGTGATCACCTCGCGCCCCTGTTTGCTGATGACCTTCAGTTGAAGGCGGCCATCGTCTAGGAGAATCAGGTCGTCGCGGCGGACGTCCTCAGGGAGAGCCTCGTAGGTGGTGGAGAGACATTCCGCGGTGCCGGGGATCGGGTCGCTGACGATGCGCACGCGCGCGCCCGCCTGGAGCGTCACCGGCAGATGCCCCTGCAGTTTACCGATGCGCATTTTCGGCCCCTGCAGGTCCTGGAGGATCGCGACCGTGGAATGGCGCTCCGCCGCGGCCTCGCGGATGGCGCGAATCGCGGCGCCGTGGCTCTCATGCGTGCCATGGGAGAAATTCAGGCGGAAGACGTTGACCCCGGCTTCGATCAGGCCGCCGACCATCTCCGGCGACTCGGAGGCCGGTCCCAGCGTCGCCACGATCTTCGTTCGGCGCTTTGTCATTTCCACAGGAAACCCCTCCCGTGAACAACGGATACGCACGGACGAACACGGACAGACACGGACGGAAGACACCGCCTGTCAGCGGCTACTTTGCTCCCTGGGTTGCGGCTTTGTTGCGCTGCGCTTCTTCGGCGATGCGGTACGTGCAGAATTCGCCGCACATGCTGCAGACCTCTTCTTTGCCGGGACGGCGCTCCTGGCGCAGCCGTCGGGCGCGGAGCGGGTCCATGCAGGTGCTCAGTTGCCGTTCCCAGTCGCGGGCGCGCCGGGCGGCGGAGAAGTTGCGATCCCACTCGGCCGCGCCGGGAACTCCCTTGGCAATGTCGCCTGCATGGCCGGCAATCCTCGCGGCGATGACCCCTTCGCGCACGTGCTCGATGTCCGGCAAACCGAGATGCTCGGTCGGCGTGACATAGCAGATGAAATCCACTCCGGCGGCGGCGGCGATCGCCCCGCCGATGGCCGCCGTGATGTGATCGTAACCCGGCGCCACGTCCGTCACCAGCGGCCCCAGGACGTAGAACGGCGCCCCCTTGCACAGCTCCTTCTGCAAGCGCACCTGCGACTCCACCTGCTGCAGCGGGACGTGTCCGGGCCCCTCGACGATGGCCTGCACCCCCGCCTCGCGGCAGCGCTGGACCAGTTCGGCAAGGATATTCAGTTCATGCAACTGGGCGCGGTCCATCGCGTCGGCCAGCGCGCCGGGGCGAAGGCCGTCTCCCAGGCTGATCGTCACGTCATGTTCGCGGCAGAGTGCCAGCAGGTCGTCGAACTGCTCGTAGAACGGGTTCTCCTTGTTGTGGCAGCTCATCCAGGCCGACAGGAAGGTGCCGCCGCGGCTGACGATGCCGCAGACGCGCGGGCTGCGCTCCAGCGTGCGAATCACGTCGCGCGTCACGCCGCAGTGGAGCGTCACGAAATCCACCCCCTGCTCCGCGTGCGCCTGGACCGCTTTGATCATTCTGATCGCGGTCATCGTCTTGATTCCGCCCCCCTTGGCGAACGCCTGGACGGCGGCGTCGTAAATGGGGACGGTGCCGACCGGGACGGGGCAGCGCTCCAAGATGCTCCGGCGGATGGACTGAATATCGCCGCCGGTGGAGAGGTCCATGATGGCGTCCGTCCCGGACTCGCAGGCCGCCGCGAGCTTGGCGTACTCCGCCTCCGGGGAGGGGAAGTCCTGGGAGGTGCCGATGTTGGCGTTGACCTTCGTGCGCAGCCCCAGGCCAATGCCGCACCCCTTCGGCTGAGGCAGCCCCAGCGCCACGCGTCGATGATTGAAGGGAATGGCCATGACCCCCGCCGCGACGCGGTCGCGCACGAGTTCTTCCGGCATGCGCTCCTGCGCGGCCACCTCGCGCATCTGCGCGGTGATTCGGCCGCCGCGAGCCTCTTCCATCTGCGTCATCCGAGTTCCTTCCTGTGAGTGGGTCGCATTCTTCGTCCGGCCTGGGGCGCGGAATGGCGCGGCGTCATAACGGACTCATCGAGCAGCGCCTTCACCTCCGACGGTTCGAGCCGGCGGGCCTGGCCGAGTTTCAGGTTATGGTCCTCCAGCGGTCCGATGCGCACGCGGCGCAGGTGGGCGACCGGATGCCCCACCTTGGCCAGCATGCGGCGCACTTCGCGGTTGCGCCCCTCGTGCATCGTGATTTCCACTTGCGAGTCGCTGTGCCCCTTCTTCACCACTTTGACCCAGGTGGCGCTACAGCGGTGGCCAGCGATCCAGACCCCGGCCATCAACTCCTGCTTGGCGAAGTTGTTCAGCAGGCCATGCACGTTGGCGCGATACGTCTTGGTGACGCCGTAGCGCGGGTGGGCCACGCGCTGCGCGAAATCGCCGTCGTTGGTGACGATCAGCAGCCCCTCCGTGTCGGCGTCGAGCCGCCCCACGGTGAACAGCCGCTCGCCGTGCATCGGCAGCAGGTCAATCACGCGCGGCCGGCCCTGCTCGTCCTCATTGGTGGAAACGTACCCCTGCGGCTTGTTGATAAGGAAATAGACTTTGCCCGCTTTGCGGACCGCCTCGCCGTCGCAAGAGATCTTCTGCCGGTCCGGGTCGGCTTTGCTTCCCAACTCGGAGACCACCTTGCCATCCACGGTGACGCGCCCCTGGACGATCAGTTCCTCACAGGATCGACGCGAGCCGAGACCGGCGGCGGCCAAGATCTTCTGAAGTCGTTCCAGCGCCATCAGTGATTCTCTCCTTCAGCGATGCGGACCAAGCGCAGCGGGCGACTCGGCTGCAACTCGTATTCTCTGACACAGGCCGGCAGCAGCACCGTCCGGCCCTTCGACAGCCGCGCAGGCGGCCAGCGCCCATCGGAGAGCCGGCCGCTTCCCGAAAGGACGTGGAGTATCTCGAAACGCCCCGCCTTCTCCATCGCCACGCGCCTGGAGACCGCCCAGGAGTCCATAGTGAACTTGTCGCACGCCACCAGGCGGGACGCCGGAAAGGGCATCCCGCGCAGTTGCCGCGCGCGCTGCCTTCGCAGTTTCGACGCCGGGTCAATGGCGCGGCGCGACTCCTCCAGATGCAGTTCCCGCAGCTTGCCATCCAGCCCGGGCCGACGCCAGTCGTAGATCCGAAACGTCGCGTTCGAGTTCTGCTGAACTTCCAGCGCGACGACGCCCGGCCCCGCGCCGTGGACCGTCCCGGCCGGGCAGAACCATAGTTCGCCCGCTTTGGGACTGCCACATGTCAGGCGATCCGCAATCTCACCCGACGCGGCCAACTCGCGCAGGCGCGGCACGTCGCCCGCCGACTTGATTCCCGTCACAACGCAGCCCGGCGGGCCCGCGCGCAGGATGTACCAGGCTTCAGTCTTCCCGGCATCCTGCAGTTTCATTTCGCGCGCGCAACGGTCGTCCGGGTGCACCTGCACGCTCACCCCGCCCGCCATGTCCAGAAGCTTGATCAGCAGCGGAAAGCGCTTGAGCCTCCGGCCCATCAGCGCGACCGGCTCGGCGTCCACAAGCTGTTGCAGCGTACGCCCGGCCAGCGGGCCGCCGGCCACGACGCTGCGGTCGGAAATCTCCAGCGACTCGCCGATCAGCGCCCCCGGCGGCAGGCGCTTGGCGGCCAGCCGCGCCAGCGCGTGCCCTCCCCACGGAGCCGGGCGGAATATCTCGTTGAACGTGAGCGGTCCGAGAACCATGTCAGGGATCCGGGAAAAACGCGCTGAGTTCCTGGGGCGCACCTTGCATGACTTTAGCAGATGCGGTTGGCGACGGCAAGGCTGGTGTCACAACGACGGCATTCACCGCGGAGACGCGGAGAACGCAGAGAACAGCACAATCAAGATAAGGGAAACGGCTTTCAACACAAAGGGCACGAAGAACACAAAGAACGACATCTCAGTGCGATGAAAACGGCAATGCCCTTGCCGTTGTTGCCACTGACTCGCTTTCGCCGTTCTTCGTGCGCTTCGTGCCCTTTGTGGTGAAAGCCGTTGTCGTTGCCGTCACGCAACGTCCAGCATTCGCTGGATCGCCAGCCGCGCCTTGGCGGCGATGGGCTCGGGGACGGTGATCGGGTAGTTCATCTCCTCGAGCGACCAGACCATCTTTTCGAGCGTGTTGATCTTCATGTTCGGGCAATCCGCGCGCGGCGAGGCGGGGTAGAAGCGCTTCGCCGGGTTCTCCTTGCGCAGGCGGTGGAGCAGGCCGATCTCGGTGCCGATAATGAACTCCGCGGCCGCGCTCTCGCGGCAGACGCGCAGGATGCCGGTGGTGCTGGCCACGTGGTCCGCCAGCGCCACCACGTCGCTGGTGCACTCCGGATGGACGACGACCTCGGCGCCGGGGTGCTCCGCGCGCGCCTTGCGAACGTCCTCGGCCAGGATGCGGTGGTGCGTCGGGCAGTAGCCGGGCCACAGGATCACCTTGCGCCCGGCCTTTCCCGCCGCGTACTCTCCCAGGCTGCGGTCCGGGACGAAGATGATCTCCTTGTCCTCGGGCAAGCGCTGCAATACCTGCACGGCGTTCGCGCTGGTGCAGCAGACGTCGCTCTCGGCCTTCACTTCGGCGCTGCTGTTGACGTAGCAGACGACCAGCGCTTGCGGGTGCTGCGCCTTGAGTTCGCGCAGGTCGCGCGCGGTAACCATGTTCGCCATCGGGCAGCCGGCATGGAGGTCGGGGACGAGTACCCGCTTGCCCGGGCAGAGGATGGCCGCCGTCTCTGCCATGAAGTCCACGCCACAGAAAAGGATCACGTCGGCGGTCGTCTTCGCCGCCTGGCGCGACAGCCCCAGAGAGTCGCCGACGTAGTCCGCCGCGTCCTGCACCTCGGCACGTTGGTAATTGTGCGCAAGGATCACCGCATTGCGCGCGCGCTTGAGGCGGTTCAGTCTGTCCAGCAGAGTATCGGTCATGGTCCGCTCGTTCGAATGACGCACAGGGTCGGAGATTTTTCGCTCCACTTCGTCCCGCTCAGAATGACGCACAGGACGGATCGTCCAGTTCCAGAGTCAATCCATCATACGCGAGGCGTATCCGCTCAGGCAACGCCGCCTCCGCGGTCGCGTGGTCCAGCCGGTGCGAGATGTGGGTCAGGTACGCACGCCGCGGGGCGATCTTCTCGATCATCTCCACCGCCTGCGCCACGGTGAAATGCGTCGGGTGCGGCTCGTGGCGAAGCGCCCCCACCACCAGCGCATCCAGGTTTCTCAGCAGAGGCATCGAGCTTTCCGGCACGCCGTTGCAGTCGGTCAGGTACGCGAACCCGCCGATGCGATACCCCAGGATCGTCCAGGGGCCATGGAGGATGGGGACCGAAATCACCTCCACCTCCCCCACCCGCGCCGAGGCTTCCATTTCGTGCAATTCCATGCGGGGCACCCCCCAGCCGAACTTGAACGCCGTGTCCTCGAGCGCGTAATCGAAGTTCCTCCGGATGAGCTTCAGAGCCTCGGCGTTGGCGTACAGGGGGAGCGTCCGCTTCTGGATTTGCGAGAAGGCGCGCACGTCGTCCAGCCCGAAGAGGTGGTCGGCGTGGGCATGCGTGATGAGAATGGCGTCCAGGTGATTCAGCCGCTCGCGCAACGCCTGCTGGCGCAGGTCCGGCGTGGCGTCCACGAGCAAGGTCTGCCCCGCTGCGCGCACCAGGATGGAGGCGCGGCTGCGCTTATTGCGCGGGTCGGCGGAGCCGCACACCGCGCAGCCGCAGCCGATCATCGGCACGCCGTAGGAGGTGCCGGAGCCGAGGAAAACTACTTGCATAGCGCTATCCTGAATTGCCGCAGACGCCCCCGCCCACCCGAATGTAGCCGGTGCGCGCCGCAAATTCAACCAACCCCACCTCGGCGCTGCGTTGACTTGGATCGTCAGGCGCTGCTAGAATCCCGCGTCGCAATTGAGCATTGCGAAGCGCACGTTTCGCGCCGTCCATCAAGGAGAGGACTTTGCACACGCTGCTGCCGGGATACCATATGGAGTCGAACGACTGGAGCCGCCCGGGGGTGGCGGTCGAGTTCCTCCGCGCCGCCGCAAAACTGCACAAGGAGATGCAACTCCCCTGCACCCTCTTCGTGCGCGGACAGACGCTGGAGGACCATCCCGACGAGTTCCGCGCCGCGCGCGACCTGTGCGGGGAGTTGATGGACTTCCAGCAGGCAACCTACTCAAACCTCCCGCTCAAGACCGTCTGCCGTCAGGACCATCAGGGGACGACGCTGTTCGAGACGGCGACGCTGCCGCAATGCCGCGACGACATCGCGCGCGCCAGCGACGTGATGGAGCGCGTGCTCGGCGCGCGGCCCGAGGGGCTGGCCGGCCCGCTGGGATACTACCGCGGCCTCTCCGACCGCCCGGAGCTGCTGGAGATGGTGGCGCGCCTGGGCATCCGGTTCACCCGCACCTGGACGCGCAACCAATTCGACGCTTTCCCCGTCCCCTTCGAGCAGCAGCCATTTTTCTACGCGGCGCAGGGGTTCCCGGAGTTGCTGGAGATCCCCGCGCAGGGCTGGCCGGAAACGGCATGGAAAGCGGCCCCGGGCTTCGAGGCGCCGGAGAAGTTCGTCCGCCAGATGAAGAAGGACCTGGACTACGTCGCAGCCAAGGGGCTGGTCTGGGGCTGGGCGCTGACCGACTGGTCCTGCATTCACAAGGACGCCGAGATGCGGTCGACCCGCGCCGTTCTGGAACAAGCGCGCGAACAGGAGTTCCGCGTCCTCACCCACGCGCAGTTCTACCGGGAAACGGCCGCAGGCACGGCGTGAAGGGACGGCCACGGACTCGCAACTACGAAACACGCGAAAGTCGCGAAAGGGGTTTCTTGAGGTTGCACGGGCGCAGCGCACTGCGCCCGTGGGCAATGCGCACCTGCCTTCGCAAGGTTCTGCCTCGGTGAGGTTGAAAAAGCGGAAGATCGCCACGTCCGGACGAGCAACGCCATTTTGGCCAACGGCATTCGCCATCGTCCGGCCTCGCGATGACGGCCTTTTGATGAGCCCGCGTGGGGTGCCCGAACCTGCGCCACAGTTGTGAGACTGGCCCTACCTCCCGCCCTGTCGTTTTCGCGCCTCTTGCGTACTCTACAGTCCAACGCCCCTTGGTCCCGGGACACAAATACGACTTGACCAGGACTGCGCGTAGCATTATAGTTGAAATAGTGCTACGCATCTTCTGTTGCAGCGAGATAAGGCAGGGACCATGCACATTCCCGATGGCTTCGTATCCGGCCCGATCAACGGCGCGGCTGCTATCGCTTCCGCCGCCACGGTGGGCTTCGCCATGTGGCGGGCCAAGCGGGAACTGGCGGAGAAGGAGTTCCGCGTTCCGCTCCTGGCCACGACGGCAGCCTTTCTCTTCGCGGCGCAGATGCTCAATTTCCCCATCGGCGGCGGGACAAGCGGCCATTTTCTGGGAGCGGCGACTGCGGCGGCCCTGCTGGGCCCCTGGAGCGCCTGCGTCGTCCTCGCGCTGGTGCTGACGACGCAGGGGGTGCTGTTCGGGGATGGCGGCGTCTCTGCGCTCGGAACGAATATTCTGAACATGGGGATCATCGGCGGCATCCTGCCTTATATGATCATGCGCGGCACGCGCGCTTTGCTCCCCGCCGGACGCGGCGGTTACGTGGTTGCGGCGGCGGCGGCCAGTTGGATCAGCGTGGTGCTCGCCTCGAGCGCTTGCGCCCTGGAACTGGCCATGTCAGGCACAAGCCCCATCGGGATTGCCCTGCCGGCAATGGCCGGGACGTACGCCGTTATCGGCATCGGCGAGGCGCTGATCTGCGCGGCGGTGCTGACGGCGGTCGCCGCCGCGCGACCCGACATCCTCCCCTCGTGGGCGAGAGTGAAGCAGACGGAGAGCGGGCACAGTCTCGTGCGCAGGAGCGCCTGGACGCTGGCCGCGGCGGGACTGGTCGTGGCGATCGCCCTGGCCCTCTTTGGAAGCCCCTTTGCCGCCGCATCGCCGGACGGTTTGGAAAAGGTGGCCGAGGCGAAAGGGTTCCAGCAGGCGACGCCAGCGGGGAAGACGGTCTGGACCAAGTCCCTTTTCCCCGACTACAGAGTCCGGGGAATCAAATCGGAGAAGGTATCGACCGGCCTGGCCGGGCTTGCCGGAACGGTCCTGGTGTTCGGCCTGGGGTTCGTGGCCATTCGACTGGTCGCGCGCGCGCCTGACAGGAGGGGCGTCGCAAGGGGGAAATAGCGCCGCATGGAGCACAGCTTCCTCGACCGATACAGTGACATCGACTCTCCTGTGCACCGCCTAGATGCCCGGACCAAGGCCCTCATCTCCCTCTTCTTCATCATGATGGCGGTGACGACGCCGCCTCAGCATCTTCTGGCGTTTGTGATCTATGCCGGGCTGCTCCTGTGGACGACGGCGCTGGCGCGCGTGCCGACAGGCTTTGTCGTCTCCCGCGCATTGATGACGCTGCCTTTCTCGGTGTTCGTGGCGATAGGCCTCCCCTTCCTCGGCGGGGATGAGGAGGTTTCAGTCCTGGGCCTGTCTCTCTCCGTCCATGGGCTCTGGGTCCTGGCCGGAGCCACGATGAAATCCGTGCTCAGTGTCGCCGCCCTCACGCTACTCGTGTCCACAACCCCCTTCAGCAGCCTCCTGGCCGGGCTGCGCGCATTGGGGGCGCCGGCACTCTTTCTGGACCTGCTGGCGCTCACCTATCGCTACCTGTTCCTGCTGGTGGGCGAGAGCATGAGCCTGAAGCGCGCGGCCATCGCCCGAGGATACGACCCGAAGTGGCTGCCGCAGTCGATCATTATCGGGCGGCTGGCCGGGAATCTTTTCGTCCGCAGCTACGAACACGCGGAACGGATGTACGGCGCGATGCAGCTTCGCGGCTATGACAGCCGGATGCCCGCCGCTGCACCGTCGCGGTTCCGCGCGTCCGATGGTCTGGCCCTCGCGGCCGTCATTGCAGCGCTTACCGTTGTGAGGATATTCGTGAAATGAGTCCCAGTTCCTCCGCCATTGATGTCGCCGGGTTGCGCTATCGCTATCACGACGGCGCCGAAGCGCTGCGTGGCCTGAACCTGCGCGTCCATCAGGGCGAGTCGGTGTGTCTGGCCGGCCCGAACGGCGCGGGCAAGAGTACGTTGCTGCTATGCCTCTCCGGCCTGTTGAAGGGAGAGGGGAGCGTGCGCGTCGGCAACGGCGCGGCCGCGGACCAAGGCTGGCGGATTCCGAGGCCGTCGCTTTTCGGCCTCGTGTTCCAGGACCCCGAGGACCAGCTCTTCTGCCCGACGGTCGGCGAGGATGTGGCCTTCGGCCCGCGCAACGAGCGGCTGACGGAGGCGGTGGTCGCGCAGCGCGTCCAGGAGTCGCTGGCGGCGGTGGGGCTTTCCGGCTTCGAGGGGCGCAGTGCGCACCACCTTTCCGGCGGCGAGAAGCGCCGCGCGGCGATTGCTGCCGTCCTGGCGTGCCGGCCGGAGATTCTGGCGCTCGACGAGCCCTGGGCCAACCTCGACGCCCGGGCCTCGCGCGCGGTGACGGAGATCCTGCGCGCCTTCACCGGCGCCAAGCTGGTGGTCAGCCAGGACCTCTATCACGCGGCGGAGGTCTGCGAACGGCTGGTCATCCTCGACGGAGGCGTGGTCGTTGCCGACGGGCCAATGAAGAACCTCCTTGCGGACGCGGCGCTGCTGGAGGCGCATGGGCTGGAGTTTGGGGCGCGGTGCGCATATTGCCGGCACGGGAGAGAGGGCTTCACGGCCAATCCTTGTTGAGCGCCGCGTGGTCAGTTCGACATGGTCGCTCAGCGCAACTTGGAGTGCGCCGCCAGCGGCGGCGCTTTGTCTTGTGCCGGACGCGGCGTGCCGAGCCCGCACGTCCTGCACGCGAACAAATCCTCGCCCAGCCAAAGCGGCGTCGCTGCCGCCGCAGTCCACAAGGGATTCCCACGGTTCGCTTTGCTCACTGGGCAGCCGTCCTTCGGGGTGGTCACGCCAGAATGGGGTGTCAGGGCGCAGGCACCGCGGGAGTGGCCGGCGCAGCCGCGGGCACGGCAGGCGTTGCCGCCGGAGCGGCGGGCGCCGGGGGCGGCACGAGCGTGCGTGACGGGACCGTGGCGCCGAAAACGTAGGAGCAGAACCCCTCCCAGGTCAGCGGATCGTTCTTCGAGAGCGGCGCGGCCATGATCTTGTCCACCTGCTGCTCATACCCCTGCACCAGGGCTTCCATCTGGCCGTTCAGTTCATCTGTTGGCGCCGCCTGCTGTACGTCGCGCAGCAACCCGAGGAGCCGCAGGTCATCACGCGGGATAGCCGCGGAGGCCCGGCGCAGATAGGCCCCCGCACGCGGGTCGCCGGTCTGGCGCAGGTACTCGCGCAGGCCGGGCGTCCAGAGGTCAACGTTCTCCAACGCGGGGGGCATCCGGAAGAAGTAATCGGCGCAATCGCCAAGCCGCTCCTGCAACGCCGCGTCGTAGTCCATCATCAGTAGTTCGGACAGGTTGTCCAGGTATACCATCCCGTCCTCGCCAGCGAAGGGCGTGCCACGCTCCCTCACCGCTTCGGCCCACTTGAGGGCCATGTCGCGCGCAAGCAGGTCGCCGGTGGCGTAATAGGAGAGCAACAGCCCCCGGAGGCGCGGCGCGCGGTCGCTGAGGTGCCAGGTGGACTGCCAGTGAACGGGAGTGTGATGGTCGCCGAATCCCCCCGCCGCCTTGCGGCGGCGCGGGTCGGCCTGCACGCCCATCGCGGCGGGCGCCTCGTGACACATGTCCACGTCAATCAGGTGGCGGACCATGCGTTGCGCGGCCAGCAGCGCGTCGGGGCGGCCCGTCTGGAGGTACACCAGCCACAGCGCGGCAGGCCGGTCTCCGGTAGTCCCCACCCAATAGTCCCTCAGACTCCACCGCTGCTCTCTCGGCAGCCAGGTGCGCCGGACGTCCTGGTAGTTAAAATCGCCGTCCGCCGGCCCGCGCGTTGCGTCCAATGCCAGCAAACGGTCCAGCAATCCGGCGGCGCGCGCGGCCCGCGCGGGAGTCAGCATGTCCGGCAGCACATTCGCGGCGGCGAGGCTCTCCTGGCTCTGGACCGCATGCGGCCGCTGCGCAAACAGCTTGCAGATAGCGCTGAGGTCCCCCGGCTCCGGCGGGCCGCGATAGAAGAAATACAGCACGTCATACGTGACCGCCACCCCCGTCGGGTCGGCCAGCCCCATATCGCGCACCGTGTCGAATTCCGGCAGGTCATTCTGGTCCTTCAGCCCGGCGGAGTAGGCCGGGGGAACCGACAGGTCCAGCCACCGCCCGTAATGCGCAAAATCGAGCCGCCCGACGGTGCTCCGGTTGATTTCCTCGCGCGGGCTGCGCAGCCGATCCTCACCGTGCGGGGGCCAGAGGTGGATCATCACGCGCCCATCGGCGTTGACCTCGAACTCCTTGGGATGCAGCCGCGCCATGTCGCGCAGGCAGAGGGCCATTCCACGGTCCGCCGCCGCAATGCAGCTCCATTCCTGCGCGCCTGTTCCGTGCAGGCTCACTGTGGGCGGGTCTTTCTGGTTCTGGATCGTGAACTCATCTCCGTGCGGCTCAATCATGAACAACGTTCCGCTCTGCTTGAGCGACTGCCGGAACCCTTCCGGAGTGCCGAACAACACGTCAGGCCCGTTGAGGCGCCTGCGGAAGTCATAATCCATCTTCTCAACGATCCCCAGGTCGTTCAGCGGGGTGCGGGCGACCCGGTCGTTGAAGAAGAACGTGTACTGCGCGCTCAAGAACGGCTGGCCTGCATAAGCGGTGAGGCGGAAGACACAGCGTCCCACATCCGGACCGCCCGGCGCGTCGGCCGGCAGAAGCCGGCCTTCGCCGCGCAGGACGACGCGCAGTTCATTCCACTCCTCCAGTTGCATGCGGAAATTCGGATCGCCCGAGATGCGATAGGTGCGCCCCGCCCCGTCAACCACATAGGGGCCGGAATCGCCCCCTTCGCCGTTGAGTATCTGCTCGTTGAAGTCGTACTGCCCGTTCTTGTCCACATCGACCCAGGTCTGTTCCACCCCTGAGAACTTCCCCTGGTTGATCTTGAACAGCAGTTCGCCGGTGTTCACCCACCAGGCGTTCCCTTTCTCGGTCACGTAGATATTCTCGGCCTTTTCGTACCGCACCTGGAGGTTGCGGGTGAACCCCATCAGGCGCTTCGCGGTCACCTGGGGTCCGTATTGCACGGTCAGCGTCTGCGCGCCGCGGGAGAGGTTGGCGCGGAAGTCCAGCGCCACCCAGCGGATGCTGCCGTCGCTGGGCCAGCGGCCGCGCACGGTCCCACGCGAGGGGATCTCCGCGCCGTCGCGGTCCAGCAGGCGAACGTTTGCCGGGTCGCGCACCGCCCCCTTCGGCAGCGCCACGCCCACGCTCATCGGCCAGGATTCGGCCGTGCGCGTCTTGACGCCATAATCGGGAATGATCAGTTCGAACTGTCCCGCCTTCGTCGGCGCCGCCGTGCCGTCCTCGCGGCGAAGCGGCGCCCTGGTCAGGCCATGTCCGATGCCGTTGGCGTCCATCAACTCCGCCTCGAGCGCAAAACTCCCCATCGGCAGCAGGGATGCGTCGAGGATTAAGTTGGCGCGCTCCCCCTTCACGGGGAGCATCGCCTGCTGCGTAGCCGGGCCCGGCGCTTTATCCGGCTCCTTATCCGTCGCCACGCCCAGACGCAGCTTGCACTTGGCCAGGGACTGACTTCCCGGTTCGATGCGCACGACCATCCGCAAGGTCCGGTCATCCGGCGTCACCGTCCAGTGGGCCGGGAACAGGCTTATCCGGGTCGGCGCTTCCACTTTGAGGAGCGCCTGCGTGTCGCCGAAGAACATCGTCCCCCAAAGCGCCGGGTTGACGGGGTTCCCATACGTCGCCTCCCAGGAGCAGCGCTCGCCGCTGAGGCTCACCTCGCGCGAGAAATTGGCCTGCCACATTCCCTTCTCAACGATGCGCCGGTTGCCGAAAGACGCCAGCGGAATCGCCATCTCCACGGTCCAGCCGGCCGGCGTTCTCCCCGCCCTGGCCTCCCAGGCCGGCGACCAATCCCGGCCCTTCAGCAGGCTCGACTCGAACCGGACGCCCGTGATTCCCACAGCAAAAAGATAAAGGTCCTCCGGCTCATCCGGGAAGGTCAGGCGCACCTGCACACTATCGGCGCTCCAGACGTCATGTGGGAGCACGACGGGGGGGACGTTCGGCTTCGGCAGCGGCGGCGGCGCAGGAAGGTCCGCAATCGCCGGCTCCTGGCACTCGAAGGCAAAGTAAATCGCTCTCTCGTCATAGCAGGCGCGCACCATCGTGCTGCGCGTCACCGGCCCGCCCATCTCCGAGCCCAGTTCCTGTGGTGCACATCCCGGCCAGCAGGCATCATCCAGGATGCCGTCCACCTCGGGCGGCTTCAGCGCTTTGACGGGCTGTATGACTTTGGGCACGCGACTGGCAAGCGGCGAGAACTCCGAAGATAGGACGAGTTGGCCGGCGCCCTGAGCGTGGCAGGTTACGGCAATGGACGCCGCAAAGAGCAGCCCCCCCAAGGCCAACTTCGCCCTGATGAGCCGTGCGACCTTCTCCGCCTGACTGCTTCCAGAGGTCACTTTGCACCATCCATTGTTGTATGGAGCTACAGTCCAGCCACCCCAATACTAGGGGCGCTTCAAGACAGAGTCAACGGGTGCAAAATGCGAACGGAACGAAGCGAACCAGCAACCGTCCATGCCGTTACTATTTACACGCCGGAAGCCGAACTGTCAAGAAGAACTCGGCTTGATTCCAGTTGAGAATTGTGAGGTTTTGCGTCAAGATGACTATATGCTACCGGACTTGAGCCATTCAGCCTTCCCTGCCGCCGGCGATCCGATCTCCCGGGCCGTCGAACGTTGCGGCCTGCTCAGACCCGGCGAATGCCTCGCCTGCGAGGTCTGCTGCCGCTTTCCGCTGGCCGACTCCCCGCTGGCGCCTTTCTTCTCGCACGAGGAGCAGACGGGCGCGGCGGAAGCGGGCCTGAGCGCGGAGGCGTTCCTGCCGGGGCGCTTCGGCACGGGCGGCTGGCCGCTACTGACCCGGTTCGATCTCATCCATCGCTGCCCGGCCTTCCGGCCGGAGACTAACGACTGCGCCATCTATGCGCGCCGGCCGCTGGATTGCCGCCTCTATCCCTTCCTGCTGATGTACTCGCCCGACGGAGACGCCGTCACGCTCGGCCTCGATCGCTACTGCCCGTGCGCCATCGAGCGCCTGCGCGAACCAGCCACCGCGCGCCTGGCCGAGGAGGTGGCCGACTTGCTCGAAGGCCCCCTCTTGCCGGATATGCTCGCCTACCGCGGCCTCGTTGGCGGCTTCAAGGAGCACGTCGAGCCGATGCGTTCGCTGCCGACGCTCACGCGGGCGCTCTGCCGCGCCGACCTCGGCCTCGCCCGGCTGCTCCCCACCGCGTGCGAGCGGCTGGCCCCATTCTTCGATGCGGAGGCCAGCCCGCTTTCCTATCACAGCTTCCCCTCGCTGGCTATCTGGGCGGACCTCTTCGACCTTTACTGGAAGATCAGCGGCGACCGCCTGCTCGTGATCGCCGATGGCGAGGGCGACAGCTTCATGCTCTGCCCCCCGCTCGGCACAGGGCCTGCCGCTCCAGCGGCGGAAGAAGGGCTGACGCTGCTGAAGTTGCTCAACCCCTCCGGCGCGTCGCCGCGCATCCAGGAAGCGGACGGCCGCCTCACGCGCGAAATCGAACCCGCCGGATGGCGCGTGCGAGAGAGCGCTGTCGAGTACCTTTACTCCCGCGCCGAACTGGCCGACCTGCGCGGCAACCGATTCGAGTCGAAGCGCCAGATGTGCAACCGGTTCGAGCGCGACCACGCCTGGCGTTTCCGCGCGTACGATCCCGAAGATTTCTCAACCGTCATGGCGCTCTACCGCGACTGGCTGGCCGCGCGCGCGCATGTAGCACAGCCTCCTTCGCCTGCGGGCAATGTGGAACAGCCGCCCTCGGCTGTGTCGCCGCCGCTCAGACACTCCCCACAGCCGGGGGCGGCTGTTCCACACCACCCTGTAACTGACGAGTTCTTCACCGCCCAGGCCGAGGCGGGCTTTCGCACCCTCCATCGCTCGCTGCGCGACGCGGAGGCGCTGGGCCTGCGCGCCCGCGTACTGGAGGCGGATGGGCACATCGTCGCCTACACCGGCGGCTACCCGCTCGCGGACGGACGCACGTTCTACGTCCTGCACGAGTTCAACGACCTGGGCGTCAAGGGAGCCGCGCAAGTCATCTTCCGCGAGTTCTGCCGCGAGGCCGCCCCGTGCGACCGCATCAACGCCGGCGGCGGCTCCTGCCTTGCGCAACTCGACCGCGTGAAGGAGTCGTACCATCCTATCGAGCGGATCGCCTCGCATACGCTCGTGAGAGTGCAAGGCGAACGGCGAGAACCGAGAACTGATAACTGAAGACTGAGAGCGCAACGGCAGCCGCAAATCAGCCTTCCCCCGCGCGTGAGGCAGCTATACGCCCCAATTCTCAATCACCACTCATCAATCCCCAATTTCTTTTCCCCCTCCCTTGACCTTTTCTTCCGGCAGGAAGTACAATCATATGTTGACGAGTCGTCAGGCGGTTTACGTCCGTATCCGCATAAAGGAGAGCGCCGTGAGAATCCTGTTGCGTTGGCTGCGCAGTTTCACCCTCATCGAGATGCTGGTCGTGATCGCCATCATCAGCATCCTGGCCGGGCTGCTTCTGCCGGCGCTGGCGGCGGCGCGCGAGCGCGCCCGGCAGGCCGCCTGCAAGAACAACCTCTACAACATCGGCAAAGCCTGCTACCTGTACGCGGAGCAGAACGCGGAGTTCTATCCCTATTTCAACAGCTCGTATCCCGATACGACCAACGCCGCGCATGCCACCGACAGCCTCGGCTTGCTCTATCCCGACCTGATTGCCACCATCCCCTCCTTCCGCTGCCTCAGCACGAGCGACCGGCCGGAGATCACCGTCACTCTGGATGAGGGCGGCGGCCTGGGCGTCAAGGGCGCCGTGCGCAGCAAGACGTTCTGGAATCCCGCGGCCACTCCGACCCCCCAAACCGAGCCGACCCGCCCCACCTGGACGAGCTTCGGCTACGACAGCGAGATCGGTTTCCGCAATGTGGACCCGATGTGCCCCGTCGCCGCCGACATGGACGGCAGTTCGGTGGCGAATCCGCAGTCCACCACCTCCAATCACCGCGGCGGCCAGAACGTGCTCTTCTACGACACGCACGTGGACTGGAAGTCGGTCAACACCTGGAAGAACGTCGCCCAGGATGACAACTACTACATCGAAGACCTCAGTGGCGGCGACTCGGATTCGTACATCCGCCGTTGACCTTTCTTCGTGATCGAACGCGCGCGGGCCGGCGATGAGCCGGCCCGCGGCATTTTAGGCGTTGCGCGCATCCAACAAGTAGTCATTGCGAGCACATTAGCCGCGCGGACGACCGCGCGGCTGGTGCATTGATATGAACTGCCCAACTCGGTGCGCGCGGCGCACCTGGACCGGCAGTTCATCAGGAGGCCGAGCGCTGCGAAGGCCGTGGCAATCTTCAAGTCTTTCATTGCCGTCGGCTGTGACAATCGAACGGACAACAGAAAGCAGGAAGATTGCCGCGTCGTTCCCCGCGCTGCGGGGAACTCCTCGCAATGGCCTCGATGCTATTGACGCACTCCCGGTAGCCGGGTTGACACCGCTTCCCCAATGCGCTCCAATGCACTTCGTACCGACATTGCAGAGGAGACAGCATGAGCACCGGCCTCACGGTGACATTCCACGGCGCTGCGCAGACCGTCACCGGCTCGTTGCACCTGATCGAGCACGGCGGACGGCGGATCGTCCTGGATTGCGGCCTCTACCAGGGCGCGCGCAAGCAGGCGTTCGAGATCAACCGCAACCCCGCGGTGGACCCGGCCACGGTGGACCTGATCGTCCTGAGCCACGCCCACCTGGACCATAGCGGCAACCTGCCCACCTTCGCCCGCCGCGGCTTCAAGGGGAAGGTGTTGGCCACCCCCGCCACTGTGGATCTCGCCGAGCTGATTCTGCGCGATTCGGCGAGCCTCCAGGTGCGACAGGTCGAACTGGTCAACCGCCTCCGCAAGGAACAGGGGAAGAACCTCTTCGAGCCGCTCTATGAGGAGAAGGACGTTGACGCCATCATGCGCCGGTTCCAGTCCGTCCCATACGGCGGGCGAGCGGACCTCGGCGGCGGCCTTTCCCTCACCTTCCTGGAGGCCGGCCACATCCTCGGCTCCGCGTTGAGCGTGCTGGAAGTCGGCAACGGCGGCTCGCGCGCGCGGCTGCTCTACACCGGCGACCTCGGCCGGCGCAACAGCGTGATCCTGCGCGACCCCGCCCCCGCCGGGCCGGTGGAGTTCCTGATCGGCGAGAGCACCTACGGCGACCGCCTACACCCCACCGTTGACGAGACGCGCCGGCGCCTCCAGAGCATCATCGGGACCGTCGCCGCGCGCAAGTCGCGCCTGATCGTCCCCGCCTTCAGCATCGGGCGCGTCCAGACGCTCATCTACCACCTCAACCAGCTCCATCACGAGGGACGCATCGGGGCGATCCCGATCTACGTGGACAGCCCCCTGGCCAACAAGGCGACCGAGGTTTTTCGCAACCACACGGAGTGCTACGACACGGAGGCGAACCGCTTCTTCACTGCCGGGCGCGAACCGTTCAGCTTCAGCACGCTGCACACCGTCGAGAGCGTCGCCGACTCCAAGAAGCTCAACAACCAGAAAGGGCCGATGATCATCCTGGCCAGCTCGGGGATGTGCGAAGGAGGGCGCGTCCTCCACCACCTCGTGCATGGCGTTGAGGAGCCGGACAATTTCGTCCTTCTGACCGGCTACCAGGCCGCCAACACGCTCGGTCGCAAGCTGGCCGAAGGGGTGAGCCCGGTGAACATCCTGGGGCGCTCCTACGTTGTACGCGCGAAGGTGGAGAAGCTGGAGTCGCTCAGCGCGCACGCGGACGCGCAGGAGATGGTGGACTATTTCCGCGCGTCGGCCATGCGCCCGCAGAAGACGTTCCTGGTCCACGGCGAACCGCCCCAGACCGCCGCGCTGAAGCAGAAGCTGGAGCAGGCGCTGGGATGGAAGGACATCGTCATCCCGGGGCCGGGGGAGAGGTTTGCGCTGTGAGAACGGCGGGGTGCCCACAGATGAACACGGATAGACGCAGATGCGAAGGGGAACGACATGCGCTCCGGCACTATCCGACGCGTCCTATCAGTCCCATTTGTCCTATCTATCCTTAGTGTAGAGAAATGACAGACCTCGCAAAGCCCAAGCTCCGCGCGGTTCAGGCGATCCCGTACGACAGCGAGGGGGAGCGCGTCGTCTGCCTGCGCGACAGCGCCGGCTACTCCGGCAAGACCGTCGTCATGCCGATGCGCGCCTTCTACGTCATCTCGCTCATGGACGGCGCGCACACGCTGCCGCAAATTCTGGAGGAGTACGCCGCCCGCTTTGGCGAGTCACTGACGCTCGGTAAAATCGAGGAGATGGTCCGCCAGCTCGACGACGCGCTGATGCTCGAGGGGCCGCGTTTCGAGGCGCGGCTGCGCGTCGTGGCGGAGGAGTACGCGCGCGCCACCGTGCGCAAGGCGGCCTTCGCCGGGCATTCCTCCCCCCCGCGCCCCCCCGCCATCGAGCAGGCGATGCGCGGCTTCTTCGCGGCCCCCGAGGGGCCGGGGCCGGTGGACCCGCGGGCCGAAGGGGCACAGGTGCTCGCCATCGCCGCACCACACGCTGACCCGCGCCGCGGCGGCCCGATGTACGCGCACGCCTATAAGGCGCTGGCCGAAGGCTCCGCGGCGGAGACTTTCGTGGTGCTCGGCGTCGCGCACGAGCCGATGCAGGAGCTCTTCGTCGCGACCGAGAAGAGTTTCGAGACGCCGCTGGGGATCGTCCCGTGCGACCGCGGTTTCACCGGCGACCTCATCCGCCGCGCCGGCCTCAAGCGCGGCGAGGCGGAACTGGTCCATCGCTCCGAGCATTCCATCGAATTCCAGGCGCTCTTCCTGCGCCACCTGTTTGGCCGGGTCCGCCCGGCGCGCATCGTCCCGGTGCTGTGCGGGTCACTCATGGACTACGTCCCGGCGGGGGCCGACCCGATGAGCGTCGAGCCGGTCGCGCGCTTCGTCGAGGCGCTCCGGGCGCTGCTCCGCGAGTACGGCGAGCAGGCGGCGGTGATCGCCTCGGTGGACCTGGCGCACGTGGGGCAGCGCTTCGGCGACAGCATGGAACTGACGCCGAAAGAGTTGGGCCGGATCGAATCGGAGGATCTGGCCCTGCTGCGCCGTGCGGAAAAGATGGACGCGGCCGGTTTCTTCAATGAGAACCGCGCCGGGGGGGACCGCCGCCGCATCTGCGGCTTCGCCGCCCTTTACGCGCTGCTTGGTGCCGTGCCGGCGACGCGCGGTCGGCTGCTGCGCTACGAACAATCCGTCGAGGAGGAGACCCGGTCCGTCGTCACGTACGTGGCGATGACGTTTGAGCGGTAAGGGGGGAACGACGATAACGGGGCTCACGCAAAGCCGCAAAGACGCTAAGAAGAAGGAAAGGGGTCGGGCTGCTTTTGGGCTTGCCCGCCCTCCGTGTGGCGGGCCGTCGGAAAAGTTGCCTGCGCCCCTTTTCACTCAGTCCGAAAATAGGTCGTGTGAGACCATGAAGCAAGCCTCCAAGTCGGATAATATCGGGATGCGTGTAATGACCCGTTGGAGCGGGTCGCTCCCAGATCCGAAAGGAGGCTTGCGATGCAGTACGTTGGGATGGACGTTCACTTGCGAACGACGACGGTGTGCATTTTGGACGAAAACGGGCGGCGAGTCAAGAGGATGGAGGTGCGCGGTTCGTGGCAGAAATTGCTGGGGGAACTGGGCCGGATTCAGGGAGTCTGGCAGGTTTGCTTTGAAGCGTCGTGCGGGTATGGCTGGCTGTACGAGCGGTTGAAAGTGATGGCGCAGAAGGTGACCGTGGCGCATCCGGGGCAGTTGCGGCTGATCTTCCGATCCAAGAGGAAGAATGACCGGGTGGATGCGGAGAAACTGGCGAAGCTGCTGTACTTGGACGAAGTGCCTTCGGTGTATGTGCCATCGGTGGAAGTGCGCTCGTGGCGGGCGATGATTGAGCATTGCCAGAAGCTTCTAGGGGAACGGACTCGCGCCAAGAATGGGTTGCGGGCGCTGCTGCGCACACACGCGATTGTGGCGGCGCGACGGGTGTGGACGAAGAAGGGGGTGGTTTGGATACGCGCCCAGGAGTTGCCCACCTTGATGGACCGGCTGGCGCGCGACATTCCGTTGGAGCGGCTGGAATCGTTGGGAGGGATGCTGCGGCGCGTGGAAGAGGCGCTCGAACAGATTGCCGAAACGAACGCCGGGGTGAAACAACTGATGGAGATTCCCGGCGTGGGGATTCGCACCGCCGAGGCGGTCATGGCGTACGTGGACGACCCCCAACGCTTCCACAGCGTCAAGGCGGCGGGCGGGTACTTTGGGCTGGTCCCGTGCCAGGACCAGAGCGCCGGGAAGAACAGGCTGGGCCACATCACACATCAGGGACCGGCGACGGTGCGCAAACTGCTGACGGAGGCCAGTTGGCAGGGGATCCGGCGCAGCCCGAGGATTCGCGCATACTTTGAACGAGTGCGGCAGGACAATCCGGAGCGCAAGAAGATTGCGCTGGTAGCCACGGCGCATTACCTGTTGCGCGTCATGCTGGCGATGCTGCGGACCGGGGAAGTCTGGCGCGCCGAAGCGGCTTAGGGCATTGAGGGAAACGAAACACAAACAGGAGGCCGGGGACACGCAGAAGACTGCCAGGAGCGGAAGCGGGATAGAACGGCTGGACCCCGACGGGGACATGGCGACGTGAAAGCCGATCGTGTGACTGGGGCCGGTCCGAATTCAATCGCATGGCGCGTCGAAACCGACGACGCCGAATAGATGTTTGGGAACTCCCGCTATCGTCCCGTTTCCGACTTGACAGGCTTGCTCATAGATGTCCCCCAATTACCCCCAGATTACCCCCAAGGTCTGCGCGAGCACGGCCCGTCGCATGGCGTTTCTGGACGCGTGCCGCGTAGACGAGTCGCTGTCTTGAGGCATATTCATAGGTGCGGTAGATCGTAATCTTTCAGTTGCCGGTCAGGCAAATCGTGTTCCCCGGCATCTGGATTACTCCAGCCCCAGTCCGAGCAGACGATTAGCATTTCTCCAGGTGATCTTCTCGTAGGCCCCCCTGGAGATGCGCGCTTCGGCCTTCAGCTTGCTGAAATAGTCCACGATCGGCATTGCCTCGCCCGGTTCTGCGATGTCGGTTCCCCAATAGAGCCTGTCCTGAAACTCCTCAAGAAACCGATAGCCGAACTCCGGGTCGCGGCTGATGGCGTTGAAGCCGCTGCCGGCGGAGAGGTCTCCGCACAGGTTGGGATACTTGCGCATCAATTCCACCACGCGCCCCGGGGTGACCGGACCTTTCGGATAGTCCATGCGCTCGTCCTCCTTTGCGCCGGCGTGGATCTCCGCCCAGAAGGGCTGAGAATGGCCGAGGAGGATTAGGTTGGGGAAACTCCGTAACACCTTTTCGAGCCGCGGCAGGCCAAGGTCGTCAATGACCCCATAGTGTCCCCCCTTCTTGGGAGCGATGTGGAATGTCAGGGGCAAGCCTGCCTTTTCCACATGGGCGAACAAGTTCATGTTCAGCGGGTCGTCGAACGGAATGTTCGGAAAGTACTCCCCCACACCCTTGCAGCCCATTTCCTTGTACGCTTCGAGCAGCGGGGTGAAGTTGGCGGTCGCATCATTGGTCAGATAGCGGGGATCCAGGTTGCAGAAGGGGATGAAGCGGTCGGGGTGCTGTGCGGCGACTTCCAGCATCTCCTCCGGCGTAACGACGGTGTATCGCCACTCCGGGCTGACGGTGGACAGAATCACCGCCTTGTCTACCCCAGCGGCGTCCATCATTGCCAGCGCCTCATCGGGAGTCGGATACCGCGAGCCGGCGGAACGCAGCAGCTTCGGATGCCGCGGCTTCGCAACGTGAATGTGCATGTCAATCAGCATCGTTATCGTCCTTCAGAGGTCCGCCGGTGGGCAGGTCAATGGACCAGTCCGTCCTCTCGCGCTTTCCGATAGTAATCGCGCTCGCAGGAGCCGCAGGGGCGCCAGAGAGAGCCCGTATCCTGCATGGTTCCGCCCCATCCGCAGACTTGTCTGGCGTCGGGAATGCGGCGGAAGAGCCGCCTGTAGAGTTCTCTGGCCGGCAGGGAATCGCCCGGTTTCATCCCCAGTTTCCGCAGGACCATCAGGTCCTTCAACTGGTCTTTCGCGAACATGTAGAGGCACATGTGCTTCTTCGGATTATAGCCCGGGCAGGGATCGCACACCATGCAAGGCCCTTCAACCAGCGTCACGGGGACCTCCGGATTGGTCTGCATCCGGCGCAGCACTTCGTGCAGGTTGTCCTCCTCCAACGGGCCGTTCAGATGGCCGAACCCCCAGTGGCAGGCGATGCACATGAGATGGTGAGGACGAACGAAAAGCCGGTCGGCGGCGGCGATCCGCTTGCAGGATTCCTCCTTTGCCCGCTGCATCTCGCGGCAGGTGCGGATGGGCAGCAGGGAATAGATGCCCATGTTGTCGAGCGCCTCGCCAAGCGTGCGGCACAGGCCGATGGAATTGTCCTTGCCGATCCCCTTGATGCGGACTTTCTTGAAAAGGTCCTTGCGCGCATGAGGGCACTCCGGCCAGCCGCGAACGGCAGCCCCCCGGTGAAAGCAGAGGCCCTCCAGCGTTTCGACCGCCTCGAACATGCGGCTGACAACGTCCCATGCCCGGTACACTCCGTTCGGACTCAGCCCGAGTTTCCGCATGATCTCGAGGTCCTTCATGCGGTTGGCATAGTCGGTGGAACGCTTGCGGAAGTCGGCGACGCTCAACTTTCGCCCGTCGCCTCCAAAAGCGGCGTCGTAATGCTCGCACGCCACGCCAAGGTCCGCCGAGAGTTGAATCATGGCTTCCGGACGGGTCTTGATCGTCTTGCGGACGGCGTCGGTGACGCGCTTCCCCGCCGGAGTGTCCTTGCACCCCGCCGCGGCGCACACAGCGCAGAACATCTGACACGGCCTCACCTTCAGCGCGACCGCGTCGCGCTCAGGCGTCAGTTTCTTCTGTCGCATCATCGGCAATGACCTCTTTCCATCACATCGGAGGCAGAGAGTTCTGCTCTCCGGCAACCGCCATATTCCAGAACGAACGGCCAACCACAAAGTCCTCCGTGTCGTACAGCAGAGTTTTCAACGAGAGTGCGTTGACCTTCCATTTGCCGCTAAAGCGCAGTTGCGCCTTGCCGTTGCGAAACCGAAGCGGGGCCGAGCGAATCCAGTACTCGCCCGGTTTCAGCGCGACATTCTTGAAAAGCGCGCCCTCCGGCCCCGCCACGGAAAAGGGGCCGACGGCTTCATCGCTATCGTGGACATTGAGCGTGACAAGATACAGTCCGTCGCGTTGCTCCATCTCGAAAACGCCCTCTCCCGCACCGCCCGCGGTGGTCGCAAAGTCGCGATACAGGAACCCTCCCGCCTCGCGCCGCACAATCGCAATGGGTGTGGCCCAACGATATTTCCGGTCAGGCTTGGGATCAGCCCCGCAAGCTTTGAAGCGGGCGTCGGATTCGGACTCGGAGAAATTTAGGGCGAGCGGCATGGGGAAATCGCAGGTGTACGCGACACGCGGCACGGGATGAATCTCCGCGTAGGGCGTGGCGCCGGGACGAATGACGATCTTTCCGCAGAAGAGGTTCCCTTGCCGTGCGTAGGCGCGGACCATCATCCAACGATACTCCTTTTCCGCGCGGTACGGGTTGGCTCTGCTGTTGTAGCCGTAGCCCGTTCCGGCCATGCGCCAGGGGCCGTCGGGGTTGAAGTCCGCCGTGAAGGCGCCGGACGGCCGCTTGACAACCATGTAACGGCACGTCGAGGCGATGGGTTTGAAAGGCTCGATGGCGGCCCGCTCAAAACGGCCCTCGGCAATGGACGGGTTCGACGATCCATCGCCGGTCGTGGCCGTGAAGGGCGCTCCCTCGAGCGTCTCGGCGGGAGTGATCAGATCGTACTCCATGTGGGTCGAGGGCAGAGGCCCGAACGCCCGAATCTCGAAGGTGATATGCACCGCCTCAGGCGTGACCAACACTTCCCGCCGGAAATATCGCGTGTCGCTCTCCTGCAGCAGGGTGAGAGTGTTGCCGCTCCGCAGCACCTTCCCCTGAGTGGTGTCGAGCAACATCGGCGCTTCGGAGGTCAGGCCCATGTAGCCCACGCAGCGGTCGCCGGACACCAGCGTTGCCCCGTCGAAGGCGACGCTCAACTTGCCTGAGACGGGGACCGAGAACGGGCCGGCGGTGATCATCTCCTCCTGCGCCGCCGCACTGAAACCGAGACCGATCAGTCCAAGCATGAACAAGACGCGGCAGGGTTTCATTGGGCGACTCCTGTTATCTTCAACAATCCGTACAGGCTCATTGTGCCGGCCGGTATGGTAATCAGCGCGCCATCCTTCTCCGGCCGGATCTGACACTCGGCCGGCTCCGGCAGACCAGGCGCACAAAGGCGCGCCGCCTGCACGTTGAAGCCGCGCACGAGCAGTTGCATCTCCATCTTGACGACCGAGAAGGCGACCTCCCGTCGCTGAACCGGCACGTCCACCACGCGCGTATTGTCCTGAACATTCAGGAAATGCACGTCCAACTCATTCGCCGGCGCATGGCGGATGTAGCTGGTGTAGACGATCCCGGGCGGGACGTTCACCGGCGCGATCCGCTCGCCGTCGCCCAGAATGCCGCGCAACCAGCGCCCCATGAACGCGTGCGCATCGGGGTTGAAGCGGAATATCTGCTTCTCTCCCTCCTGCAGCGTGGCTTCGTAGTTGCTGATTCCGAGAAACCCGGCCACTGTGTAGACTTTCCCCTTCCCACAGGGGGCTTCGAGTATGCCGGGGTACTCCTTTCCATCCTTCATGAATCGGACCAGGACCCGCGACGCAGCGGGGGCGGCCACGTTCAACTCGATGAAACGCATGCCGAAGCGGTAGAGCATGCGTTCGCGGTCGTAACGGAACGTTCTTCCGTCCGCCTCCGCCACGTCGAACGGCGCGTCATGGAATGAGCCGAGAGACGCGCCCATCATCTTCGCAAGCTGGAAATCGCGCAGCGGCAGGCCGAATTCGTCGCAGACGCCTGTCAGTCCGGTGACGACCAATTTGCCGCCGTTGCGCACGTAAGCCTCCAGAGCGGCGGCCGTGGCGGGCGCAATCTGCGCCATGTGGGGCAGCAACACCACGCGGTACCGCGCCAGCAACTCAGGAGTCACGGCGATCTCCATGATGTGGTGGTACTGAATGCTGGCGTCAATCATGGCAATGCCCCAGCCGATGCTCTCCATCCCGTGGTACTGCCCGTTCCGCATCGAGTAGTTCTTGGAGTCCTCGGAGAAGATCATCGCCACGTCTGCGTACGTGGTGAAGTCCGCTTTCCTCATGGCATCGGGCCAGTTGACGAGCGACTCGACGTCCGAGGCGCGGTCGGACAGATGCCACTGGCTTTGGGCCGTGGCCTGGGCCATGCCCCAGCAGAATCGGGCCGTGGAAGCGTCGAGCGGATAGAAGAGCACCCAGCTTGCGTGATCGAATGCATCGGCCAGGCCCCGGCGCAGGCGCATGTCCGCCATGACGCATCGGTAGTTCTGGAACGGCACGCGCGACATGCATTCACAGCCCGTGGCGTACGTGACGAAGACGCTGGGCCAGAAGCCGCCGCGCACGTCGGGCGCGTCATAGGTGGAGGTGTAGCAGACGTAGATGGCGTTGGGGTTCTCCTTGTGAATCTCGGCCATCAGGTCGCACTTGAAACGCTGAATCGAGGTCCTCCGCCACAGCGTGAACAACTGCCAGAGAGGGTCGCCGTCGTTCTGGAAGACGGTGGAGTCCGGCGCCCGCGGCAACTCGAAACCGGTCTCCGACCTGAATTGCCCCCGGCAATGCTCGCACCCGCAGAAGCTGTCCTCGAAGAAGACCGCCTCGTCCACCATGTAACCGTCTATGCCGCATTCCTTCTGAGCGCGCCGCATCCAGGTGAAGTAATGGTCGCGGAATCCCGGATTGTTCAGGCAGTAAGCGCGGGTGGGCGTGCCGTAGCGGATGTCGCGCTGGGTCCATTCGAGGTGGTTGTCTTCAAGAAGGAAAGGATAACCGCGCGAAAAGAAAAGCGGCACGTCGTGATGGTCAATCACCCTAAACCCCTGCTCATGCGCGGCCTGGCAGAGGAGCTTCAGGTACGGCAGAATGCGCGTCTCCCGCAGGTCGGTGAAGTCGTGGCGGAAGTGCAGGCCGTCCACGACGACGACGGTACCGCCCCCCTCCCTGAGCGACTTGATGCGCTCTCTTGCCTCCTCGATGGTGCGGATTTCCCTCAGCGGATCGTTGGTCTCCCCATAGTTCGTCAGCATGGTCATGTCGTGCGCCCATTCATGACCGGCGATTCCTTCGCGCGCCACGGCGGCGCGGCTGAAGTATCTCTCCTTGAGCGCACGCCGGGCCGCGCGGATGGCCGCGTCTCGGGAGCGGTCCGGGCCGTTCCCGCCGTATTGCACCTTCAACTCTTCCAGAAACAGAGTCCCCTTCTCCCCCTCATGCTTGATGGTCGCGGAATTGTAGTGTCCCGGCTCCACCATATCGCTGATGTCAATCACGAAATAGGCCGGGTCATCGAGGGACTTGGGAGAGTAGTCGGACGATTCGGCGACCGCCGTGAAGGAAGGTGCGCACGGCACGGCCCATCGGGCGCAGCCGCTGTACGAGACCGTGTCCAACTGGCCGCCCTCAGCCCATTCCATCGAGTTCTTGCCATCGGGACCGAAATGAAACCGCATGGGCTTATTGAGCAGACGCGCCTCGCCCAGCTTCCGCGCTTGGAAGACCTCGCCGTTGACCTCGATGACCAGCGGCGTGGTATAGCCTGTGGCCTTTTGAGATTCCTTCGCCGCGGGAGTCTCCAGCCACGCGCGGAACGCCACCACAACGCGCTTCCCAGCGGCCTCGGCGGGAAGGTCAAAACCGATCTGACGGCTCGCGCCGGGCGGCAATTGCAGACGCGCTATCTCGAGCGCGCACGGCCACGTGGCAAACGTCTTGTTCGACGCCGGGGCGCTCGATTGTCCATTTCCCATTGTCGCCGATGCCAGGAAAAGAAGGGCGACGGTCAGATTTCGCATGGAATTCCTCTCTTCCCAATCCGTCCAAACAGGAACGCCCCAGCGCGCCGAACGAGGCAGCGCCGCGCCCGGAACTCTTCATGGTGGGGTGCACGGCTCATGCGGTCAACCATGATCGCGGCAGTAACATCAAACCAAAAGAGGGACGCGGCCGCAGAACCGCCTGTCCATGCGCCGCGTCCCTCTCAAGACGGCTTCATCAATTTGCGTTCACGTCAATGCCCGCAGCAACATCCAGCGTATGCCAGGCGTTGGCGCCGTTGGCCGGGACTTTGGAGAAATTGTCGGACTGATAGACGTGGTCCGAGCCGTCCAGCCTCTTGTACCAGAGAACCATCGAACTGCCCGTTCCCGCGCCGGAGGCCGACTCGGCGTACCCGTAGAAGCCCGAATTGGTGAATTGGTCCACAACCGGCCACCACATGAGGCGCTGTTGGGGGTCGCCGTACCACCTCGCGCTCCAGTCGCCGTAGAGAACATTATATCCGTCGCGGTGCGCATACCAGCCGTCTCCCGGCGGCGCCTGTTGCGGGTAACGCGGATAGCCCGTCGCGCGGGCAGCACTATTGGAGAGGTCGCCATTCCAGAAATGACGGGCAAAGGAGTCTGACACAATGGCCCGGTTCGCCAGGATCTTCTGCGTCCTGAAGGCGGCGGCGCCGACCCTGATCTTCACCAACGGATTGGTGCCGCGGAGATAGACTTCGTTTACGGGGGGGAGCTCGGGGTTTGCGGGCAGGACCCACCCGAGGCTCACCGGCATGTTGCGGTAAGCGTAGTCGCTCAGGACGGCATCGCCCTGGAAGACGCGCTGGTGGTAACCGTTGGCAGAGGTGTTGCGCAGCCAGCTCCAGTCGCCGTACATGATGGACTTGGCATCGAACCCACCGGCACGCTGCAAATCCCCCGCGCTTCTCGCATGATAAGTGAGAGGGTTGGGTGGGGCTCCCCACGACCAGCGCGCCGTCGTATACGGCATGTTGCCGCCTGCGGAAGCGCAATAGAATGTGCGCGCGTCGCCGACATAGCCGCCTGCGCAAAGGTACCCGAGGCCAAGGGGCGCGAGGTTCAGTTCGCCGGCATTGGAGGTGCGCCGCGCAGCATCGTAGGTCCAGTCGGCAGACTTCTGTCCGGCAAAGATGGTCCGGTAGCGGCTCACGGGCGCGTCGAACGGCCATAGCGCGCCTCCGGATGCATACGCGGTGGCATCATACAGGTGAGCATTCGTTCGTACACGCCAGTACAGCGAGTTGCCCGGGTTCGCCGCCTTCATCTTTGCGTCTTCGTAGAACCCATCATCGAGCCACACGTTGGCAGACCAGGCATACGTGGTGCCCCCCGTGCTCTGGCCGAGGTAATTCGTGCCCTGCGCCGGGTGTGAAGGGAAGTACTGTCCATAGTCGCCGCAGTAACTCTCTAGCCCCTTCGCCGTCTGATTGAGGTTGTTCAGGCACGCCGTGCGCCTCGCCTTCTCGCGCGCTGCCGCCAGGGCCGGCAGAAGCATTCCGGCCAGAATGGCTATGATGGCAATCACGACTAGCAACTCGATCAACGTGAACGCCGATGCCCACCTACGTATCGCCCGCATCTTTCCACCCTCCTTAAGAGAACCCGATAGTCACCAACCTACCCACTGATGACGCATGTTTTGCTACATATGTGCCATAATAATAGCGTACACCTTCTCACTTGTCAAGAAGAAGATTCAACACAATTTGTGTCCGCAGAATATGGCCAAATCTGGCCGTTGCCACCTTTATGGCTCTACCGAGAGTAGAATCTTCATTGACAAACCGGCATCCATCCACTATCGTATTAGGTGCAGAAGTATCATATGTGGCGACATGGAGCGTGCCGAAGGTGCGTGAAACTTCCCCAGGAAGTGACAAACGCTCGCTTGCAGCCGTGGTGGCGATTGAATTGCGACACCGGATTGCGACGGGAGACTATCCGGTCAATTCCCTTCTCCCTTCGGAGCAGGAGTTGGCCGAGGAATTCCACACCAGCCGGCGCACAAGTTCCGCGGCGCTCGCGCAGTTGAGCAAGGAGGGGCTCGTGCGGCAGGTGCGGCGGCGCGGCACCCGTGTCGTGTCGCCGCAGGAGTGGCTCCAAAAAGACTTTGTTGGGATTGTCTATGGGCCGAGCAGTTGCTATGCCAACCTGCCGCTGAGCAGAACCCCGGAGAATGGCCCGCTCATAGAAGGCGTTGAGGAAACGCTGACCGAGTTGGGTTACACGTCCCGTCTGTTGCCGCAGGACAAGTTCGCGTCGTCCGTGGACGACATCGTGGGGCGCTTTGGTGCGCTGATCTTCATCGAGGCGGCGCCTCACATCAGCGACCTCATCCTCCAGCTTGAGCGACGGCGTTTTCCATTGGTGGTGGCAAACCTCGAACACGACTTGGAGGTTTCGGCCACCTGGGTGGACCACGCCAAGGCCGTTCGCACCGCCGTCCATCTCCTGGCCGCCCTCGGCCATCGCCGGATCGCCTATGTCGGCACCGAGTCGAGCCTGTACTTTTACGCACAGACCCACCGGGCGTTCCTGGATGCGATGCAGTCGCTGGGCCTGAGCCTTGAGCCGGAACTGGTCCGCTTTTCGGCGAACAGCATGCCGCTGGACGCGTACATGGCGGCCCGGCCGCTCCTGAGCCTGCCGGAACCGCCGACCGCGATCGTCGCGGCGCGGGACAGCCATGCCGAAGGGGTCTGCCGCGCCATGGATGAAGCGGGTTTGTCGCTTGGGCGAGACATTTCGGTCATCGGGTTCGATGACGAGGCCTGGCCTGAAGGCCGCGCCTTCCTCACCACATTCCAGGAGCCGACGCGGAAGATGGGCGTGGTGGCGGCAAAGATGCTGGCCAGCAGGCTGGTCAGCGGCTGGCATCCCCCCGAAAAACGGGAACTGGACGCGCCGCTGATTCTGCGGCGCAGCGCAGGTCCGCCCCCGCCCCGTAAAGGTGCCGAGAAGTTCCCCACGGTGGAACTGTTCGTAAAACCGCTCGCGGCGACGAAATCGCCGAGCGGGCAAGGCGAGGCCGAGGTCGCCGTCTCCGATCTCCCGGTCGGCGCGGCCGCCCTGGCGTTTGACAGAGCGTAGTCTGCAAGGAAGTCACGCGCCATCGCAGCGGCAAGGAATCGGAAACACAGTCTCTGGGTCACAAACACTTTGGGAAAGGAGACTCTCATGCGATCCCTGCGGATCATGGCGTGGGCGTTCGGCTTGGCGGTGTTGCTCGCGTCAGGGCGTTGGGCTTATGCTGCGGAGCCGGAAAACCTCATCAGCAATCCGGGGTTCGAGGAAGTGGACAAGACGACGGGGCAGCTTTCCGACTGGCTCGTGGAGATATGGAGCGAGGGCGAATTCAAGACGGCCAAGACCGCGCTGGAAGTCAGTGACGACGCGCGCACCGGCAAGCGGGCGATGAAGGTGCGTTGGCTCGAAGGCAGCAAGAACATCCTCTGCAAGCCGACGTTGACGGCCTCAGTGACCGGCCGGCAGAAACTCCGCCTGACGTTCTACTGCAAGGGACCCGGTGCCGTGGCCGCTTACGCCTCGGTCATAACCAACAATGCCGAGAAGAAGGAACTTCAATATCTGCACTCGGAACGTGTTAAACCCGACGGCGAATGGGCCCCGGTCAACTTCGATTTCGAAACCGCCGCGGACACGGCGCGCTTCAGCATCTGGCTCCGTGTGAACGGAGACGGGATTATCTTCGACGACGTGTCGCTGGTGCGACTGAACCCGTGAGCGCTGGATTGACGGGGGGGGCGTCCCGTGCCGGTCGGACGGGAAGAGACCGAGGGTTGCCTGCATTCCACGGAAGGCAAGAAAGATGAAACTGCTCATCATGACGGACATCGAAGGCGTCGCCGGTGTCACTTCGTTCGGCCTTCACACCGAGCCGCAGAGTCCATACTACCCGATGGCCAGGCGGCTCCTGACCGGAGAAGTGAACGCCGCGATTGACGGCGCCCTCGCCGCGGGGATAACCGACGCGGTCGTTGGCGACGGCCACGGCTGCGGCGGAATTGACCACGAGTTGATCCACGAAGCGGCGTCCGTTCGCAGGGGCCAACCCGGAACGCCCGTGTGGCAACGGAAAGAGTTCTACGAGGACTTCGACTGCGCCTGCATGATCGGCCAGCACTCGATGGAAGGGACCGCGGACGGGAATCTCAATCACACGCAGGACTCCCGCGCCGTTGACCATTACAGGCTCAACGGCAAATACATCGGCGAGATCGCCCAATGGGCCTTGTGCATGGGCGCGTACGGGCTGCCGATGATCTTCCTTTCCGGCGATCACGCCGCCTGCCGCGAGGCCGAGGCGCTCATCCCGGGCATCACCACCGCCGCCGTCAAGCGGGGACTGGCGCGCGAATCCGCCATCAGTCTGTCGCCGCCGCGCGCCCAGGCACTCATCCGCCAGCGCATGGCCGCGGCGATTGCGAAGCAAGAGAAGGATCCCCTTCCGCCGCTGGTGTGGCCCGGCCCATACCGTCTCGAAATCCGCTACAAGAATACCGACAGCGCCGACGGACGCGAGCAGAGCGGTTGGGAACGAGTTGACGCCAAGACCGTTGCCATCGCCTCGCACGATATCCTCAGGATCATCTACGCCTGACGCCGCCGCCGCGCCCTGTGGGTGTTCCCATCATCCTATCGAGCCGGCCTTTCAAAAAGGGAGTGGCGCATGAAGAGGCTCTACGTGCTTGGCGCAGGCGTTCCAACCCCTGCGCCGGAGCGATTCGGAACCGCTTACGTTCTTCAACTTGGAAACGAGCGCCTTCTATTCGATTGCGGGCCGGCTACGACGCACAAGCTTGTCAAGAGCGGCCTGTGGCCCACCCAGATCAACCACGTTTTCTTCACACACCATCACTTTGATCACAATGCGGATTATCCTTGCTTTCTTCTGTGCCGATGGGACCAATGCATCGGGCGGGAGCCGGCGCTGAGGGTTTACGGGCCTGAGCCGACGAAGCTCATTACGGAACGGCTCATCGGCGAGAATGGCGCTTTTGTCTTTGACTGGAAGGCGCGCATCAGCTGGCCGACCAGCCAGCGCGTTTTCGTGAACCGTGGCGGGACGCTGCCTCGCCCTGCGCCGCAGGTCGAGGCGGTGGACATCCGGTCCGGCGCCCGCATCGAAGGGACGGGGTGGTCGGTGCTGGCAGGCGGCGCGATGCACGCGCAGCCATGGCTTGAATCGCTGGCCTACCGAGTGGATTGCGGCGGATGGCGAATCGTTTTCGCTGGTGACACGGGATATTGTCGCCCGGTGGTTGAACTGGCTCGCGGCTGCGATGTCCTGGTCGTCAATTGTTGGGACCGCCAGGAGAACATGGACTCCAACGGCGAGGCCGCCGGTCAGACCGGAACGCGCGATGCCGCCCGCTTTGCCGTTGAGGCCGGCGTGAAGACGCTTATCTTGACGCACATCGGCCAGCGGTTGAGCGCGCCGGACTCCATGGAGCAGGCCGTAGCCCTCATCGCGCGCGAGTTTCACGGCAGAATCATCGTCGCCGCAGAAGGAATGGCGCTGGACTTAGACGCAGAAGAGCCATAAGCGTCACCTCGCGCCAATCTCCTTGTTACTGCGACTGCCGAAGATCCCTTGCTATACCTAGAGCATATTAACATTTGACGCCTACGTTGCAGTGACGAAAAAAGCCCTGACTGTCCTGCGGCGTAACGGCGTCGAGCGCCGAGGCAATAGCTGTCAGAAGCGCGTCGTGTGTTCGAGCGCATAGGCGCTTGAGGAT